>OOCH01000471.1_pt1 | contig 41992 bp, 20 predicted proteins | sample 1671641 | NCBI WGS metagenome assembly OOCH01 (sample SAMN06348177, study PRJEB24527) | human gut metagenome | biome: human gut; feature: ankylosing spondylitis patient; material: feces | host: Homo sapiens | place: China | collected 2015-10
GACGCACCTTCGGTGCTATAAAAAGCTTTTCAAGCTTTTTAACAGGTTTTGGTATCATACTTCGGCGCTGTTAAAAACTTTTTAACAGGTTCCGGTATGATACGAAGCGGAGAGCGGAAAACTCCCTCTCCGCCATCATCCTATGCACTCCCCCGCCCCGTGGTTCCCGGCAGACGCAGCGGGGTGGGGCGCGTAATACGGCATTTTTTCATGGGCGGTTGTCCGCAGACGGGCAACGGACGGCGGTTTTTCCGGGGGAATGCAGGAGGTGGTTCATTATGGCCAAGAAAAAACACATTCCCCTGTTCGATGACCAGCTGGAAATGCTGGAGCTGCTGACGGACCAGGAGGTGGGCCAGGCAGTGCTGGCCGCCATGCGCTTTATGCGCAGCGGCACGGAAACCGATCTTACCGGCGGCGCCGGGGTGGTCTATCAGGTGCTCCGCGCCCAGTTCATCCGGAACCAGAACGACGCCGCCGTCGGGAAAAAGGGCGGGCGTCCCCGGAAAAGCCCCGCCGAAACCCCGGTTTCGGAAGCCGAAACCACTGAACGGAACGAAACGGAACCGGACGGAACCGGACAGGACGGAACAGAACCGGACGAGACGGAATCGGACCGGACGGGAGGTGGAGACGGCAGCGCCGGAGGGCGCTTTGTCCCACCCACCCTGGATGAAGTGCGGGCTTATGTTTTGCAGAGACGCTCGCCGGTGGAGCCCCAGGCCTTCATCGACTTTTACCAGGCCCGGGGCTGGATGGTGGGAAAGGCCCCCATGCGGGACTGGAAGGCCGCCTGCCGCAGTGCGGAGTCCTGGGAGCGCTGGAGCAGGCCCCCGGCCCAGACCCAGGTCACCAACCCCGACCGCATAGCCAAATACGTGGATTGGTGATGGGCAGGCCGCAAAGGAACGGGATGGTTTCCGGCAACCGCCTGTAGGGCCCGGGAATCGCCCCATTTCCGCCACCGTTGCCCCGATTCCGGCAACCGGATGGGCACCACTCCCCTTTTGTCCCGGTACAGGTGAAAGGAGGAGATCAACATGCGATTTCCCAGAATTTATGAGGAGGACGGCTGCTGCACCGCGGCCGTCTGCGACCTGTGCGGCGGCGAGATTTATCAGGGCCAGTCCTACTACCGCATCAACGGACGCACCGTCTGCCGGGACTGCCTGGCGGACTACGCCGAGAGCTACTTTGCCGACTGCCTGTGCGGAGAGGAGGCGGCTCCATGGTGAGACGGGAGGACATCCCCTGGGAGGAGCTGCAGAGGCTCAACGCCCAGGGCTGGAGCTATCGCCGCCTGGCGGAAAAATACGGCGTCTCCTCCTCGGCCATCGGCCGCCGGGCGGTGCTGGAGGGCTGGCACGGCACCAACGACCAGCGGGCCAACGCCCATCTGCGGAATCTGGCGGCCCGGCTGCGCCGCCAGGCGGAGCAGCGGCTGACAGAGGACCTGGACACCCGGGAGATCAAGGAGCTTACCGCCGTTCTGCGGGAGCTGATGAACCTTCAGCAGACCCTGGAGGGGCAGCAGCCCGGCGGCGGCGTGGTCCGGGTGGAGCTGGCGGAGGAAACGGAGGACTGGAGCCTGTGACGGAAAAAATTCTCACCATGGACCGGCCCAACCCCCGGCAGCAGGAGTTTCTGCGGTGCCGGAAGAAGTATGTGGCCTTCGGCGGGGCCCGGGGCGGCGGCAAAAGCTGGGCCGTGCGCACCAAGGCCAAGCTGCTGGCCCTGCGCTATCCGGGGATCCGTCTGCTGCTGGTGCGCCGGACCTATCAGGAGCTGGAGGCCAACCACATCCGCTTTCTGCGGCAGGAGCTGGCAGGTCTCGCGGAATACCGGGCCACCGCCCGGCAGTTCGTTTTCCCCAACGGCAGCGTCCTGGACTTCGGCTACTGCGCCGCCGACGGCGATATGGACCGCTATCAGGGGGCGGAATACGACGTGATCTTCCTGGACGAGGCCACCCAGCTGAAGGAGGAGTGGCTGCGGCAGTTTGCCGCCTGCCTGCGGGGCGTCAACGAATTTCCCAAGCGGCTGTACTACACCTGCAACCCCGGCGGGCCGGGGCACAGCTATATCAAGCGCCTGTTCATCGACCGGCGGTTCCAGGCGGGGGAAAACCCCGATGACTATGTGTTCATCCCCGCCAAGGTCACCGACAACCGGGCCCTGCTGAAAAAGCAGCCGGACTATCTGCGCCAGCTGGAGGCCCTGCCCCGGCGGCTGCGGGACGCCTGGCTGGAGGGCAAGTGGGACGTGTTCCAGGGGCAGGTGTTCCAGGAATTTACCAACGACCCCGCCCACTATCAGGACCGGCGGTTCACCCATGTCATCGCCCCCTTCGACATCCCCCGGGAGTGGCCCGTCTACCGCAGCTATGACTTCGGCTATGCCAAGCCCTTCTCCTGCGGCTGGTGGGCGGTGGACTATGACGGGGTGATCTATCGGATTTTAGAGCTGTACGGCTGCACCGGGGAGCCGGATGTGGGCGTCCGGTGGACGCCTGAGAAGCAGTTCGCGGAGATCCGCCGGATAGAGGACACCCACCCCTGGCTGAAGGGCCGGGAGATCCAGGGGGTGGCGGACCCGGCCATCTGGGACACCAGCCGGGGCGAGAGCATCTATGAGACGGCCCTGCGGCACCGGGTGTTCTTCACCCGGGGGGACAACCGCCGGATCCCCGGGTGGATGCAGCTGCACTACCGCATGAGCTTCGATGAGCAGGGGTATCCCATGCTGTATGTGTTCTCCGGGTGCCGGACGTTTATCCGGACAATACCGGAGCTTCTGTTCGACCAGACGGACGCGGAGGACGTGGACACCCGGCAGGAGGACCATGTGGCCGACGAGAGCCGGTACTTCTGCATGTCCCGGCCTATCCCGCCCCAGAAGCGGGACACCGGGCTTCCTCTGCGGGATGACCCGCTGAACATGCGGACGGGGACATGAGAAGGCCCGTGGACGGCAGCCAAAGCTGCCGCCCACGGGCTATTTTTGTGCAGTATCCAGCCCGGCAAGCGCTTCGCAGCGTTTGCCGCCCGCAGGCGGCAAATCAAATGAGATCATTAATAGCCAGCCCCCGGCGGAATCCGCCGGGGGCTGGCTCTATAGGAGGTGGGGCATCTCAGCTCGTGGGATGGGGATCATCCCAGGCTGTTTTTCCGTTTAGCGGGAGTGCTTCTTGCGGGGCAGAACCACAACAGCGGCGGCCAGCAGAGCAGCGGAAGCCATCACCAGGACCCACAGGGCGGTGTTGCTCTCGTCGCCAGTCTTGACACCGGGCTTGTAGTTGGGATCAGCGGCGCCGCAGACGGTGCACTTGCCATCCTTGTACTGATGGCCGGTGGCCTTGATGACCTCGCCCTTCTTCACAATCTCGCCGCAGATGGTGCAGACTTCGTCGCCGGTGTAGCCGTCCTCGGTGCAGGTGGGCTCCTTAGCACCAACCAGCTTGATCTTGTGACCCATAGCGGGGATGACCTCGCCCTTCTTCACAATCTCGCCGCAGACGGTGCAGACTTCGTCGCCGGTGTAGCCGTCCTCGGTGCAGGTGGCAGCCTTGGCACCCACCAGCTCGATCTTGTGACCCAGAGCGGGGATGACCTCGCCCTTGGTGATGACCTTGCCGCAGGCCTTGCAGACCACGTCGCCGGTGTAGCCATCCTCGGTGCAGGTGGCGGCCTTGGCGTTCACGGTCTCGGTCTCGGTGTGCAGGTCAGCAGTCAGAGTCTCGGCGTTGTTCACGGTCTGATCGTTGCGCTCGGTCTCGGTAACGGTGACGTTGATCTTGTCCAGAGCGGTGGGATCATTGACGGTGAAGGTCAGGGCGGCCACGGTGGAACCGGCGGTCACGCCGTTGAGGTCCACATAGCCCAGGGTGACCTTGCCGGAAGCATCCTTGTAGGAGCTGTACTGGGTGTTGAAGGCCACGTTGGTCAGGGTCAGGTTGGCGGCATCGTAATCCACGGTGAACATACCGTTGTTGGCAGCATCCTTAGCCAGGACGTTGACGGTGACGGTCTTCTCGTCATCGGACACGACCACGTTGGAGGCGGTGGCGTTCTCAGCAGCGTCGCCCATGGGCAGGTTCACCACGGCAGCCACGGGGGCAGCGGCGTTCAGGGAGCCCTTGGCAGCCTGGGTCTCGGCGCCGTTGTAGCGCTGGATCTGAGCGGGGGTCATCTCCACAGCCTGAGCGGTGTGGACGGTGGTCTTGCTCATGGCAGCGTTCACGGCCTTGGCGGCGTCCTCATTGGCGTGGTACATGGTGCCCACCAGGGTGGCAGGCCACACGCCGTCGCCGAAGTTGCCGATGTCGGCAGCTTCCCACTTACCAGTGTCCTCATTCAGGAGGATGCGGTAGACATGGCTGGCGTCGCCGGTGAAGTTGGCCAGGTACAGAACCAGTTCCTGGCCCTCGACGGTGGCGTACAGGGAGTCATACAGATCGCCGTCATCGGTGGGGTTGGCAGCGTAGCCAACGTTAGCCAGGTTGGACTCGATGATGCCGAAGGAGGCGCCCCAGGTGTCCTTGCCGGTCTCCTTATCCACCGAGGGATAAACATTCATGGTCCAGATGTTGCCGGCGTCATCCAGCGCCAGGAACAGCTCGGTGTCGGTATCCTTCACGCCGTCTTTATCGGTGTCGATCTTGTTGGCACCCAGAGAGGTAACGGCGGTGAAGTAGGAAGCGTCGGCAAAGAGCCACAGATACAGTCCGAGGTCGAAAGCGGACAGATCCAGGTTATCCACCGGCTTGGGAGACAGGAAGTAGGTGTAGTACACGCTGGCCAGCATGGGCTTGGCCTCGGTGGAGTAAACCAGGCTGTACTCCATATCCCACATGGGGATTTCGCCCTCGAAGCCGGGATAGGTAGCCAGGGTCTTACCGGTATCCAGGTCCATCTTGTTGATGTTGAAGCTGCCATCCTGCAGATAGACGTCGCCGGTGCGGGCGTCGAAGGTGGAGGCAGACACGCTCTTGGTGGTTTCGAAGTTCACCAGCTTCTTCCAGGTGGTGTCGTGCTCCATATCCCAGGTGTAGAACTGGGCATCGCCGTTGGTATCCATCAGTGCGCCCACCAGGGTGGTGTCCACGGTCTGGACGGTGACCACGCAGGAGGCGGTGGCGGTGGGATCCTTGATGGAGGCCGCCGTGATGGTGGCAGTACCCTTGTTGACGCCGGTGACGATGCCGCGCTCGTTGACGGTGGCGACAGTCTCATCGGAGGACTTCCAGGTCACGCCATCGGGCTTCACGCCGAAGGGGCTGACCTCAGCGTTCAGAGCAGCAGTGCCGCCCTTGTACATCTTGATGGACTGCTTATCCAGAGTCACGGACACGGGGCCGCTGAGCTCTTCCTTGTTGAGGTTGATCTTGTAGGTGGCGGTGTTGTCGGCGTAGTCGGCGACCTGAATGTACAGGTGGTCAACGCCCTCGGCCTTGCTCAGATCCAGGGAGATATCCGTGGCAGCGCCCTCGGCAGCACCCTCGGGGGAGCCGGCGGTGCGGTCCAGAATGGACATCTTGTCATAGTCGATCAGGAAGGCGGCCGCCACATAGCGGTTGTCCTGAGCGGTCAGGACCAGGCTGCGGGTGCCGGTCTCAACGTCTTCCTTGAAGTACACGTTGGACAGGACAGGCTCGGTCCGGTCGACATAAGCGGTGTAGGTCCGGCTGGCGCCATCGCCCAGGGCATCCCAGTTGGTGGTGGCATTGCCCTCGGCATCGTAGGTCACGTAGTACTCGGGAGCCTCAGTGACCTTGACGGTGATCTTCTCACCCTCAGCAGCCTTGGTGGGGGCATTGTTGATACCGATGTAGCCCTGAGCATTGCGCCAGCTGCCGCCGTTGCTGTAGTAGTAAGCGCCAGCGGTGGGAGAACCGGACGCCTTATCATAGTAGACAGTGCCGTTCTCGCCGGTGATGGTCGCCCGGGAATCCGCAGCGTTGCGGATCAGGGAGAAGGTAGCACGGGCAAAGACGGTGGTGTCGGGGTTGATGGCGGCGCGGTTGGGATCATAGGTCTCATCCACGTAAGGATTGCCGCCGAAGTAGTACATGCCGGAATCGCCAGCGTACTGGACGGTCAGGGCCTGATACTTGGTGGCGTTCTTGTTGTAGGCGTACATGTAAGGCACACGGGACTCGGTCTTGGCCTCATGATACTCCAGATAGCTGCCGATATCGAACATGGAGGGATCGGTCCAGTTGCCGTAGTAGCCCAGGACGGGGATGGAGTGGCTGTCGCCCTTGACACCCTCGGCGGAGGCAACCTCGTCGGCGTACACATAACCCTCGACATAGGTGCCGGTGTTGTCGCTGGCCTTGTCATACTCGTCCAGGCCCAGGACCTTGGCATTGACTTCCACATGGATACTGCCGTTTGCGGGGATCTCCACGGTGCTCTTGTTCAGCTGCTGGAAGAACAGGTAAGCATCGTGGGTGTCGATGTTGCCGTCGTTGTCGAAGTCGGCGTTGTCCTTATTGGAGATGGAATCCAGGACGCCGGTGACGAAGTCCAGGAGCGCCTGGCCGTCAGCCTTGGTGACCTTGCCGTCGCCGTTGAAGTCGCAGTTGGCAAGACCCTCGGGAGCGGTCATCTCCACCATCTGGCCGTCCACGGTCCAGGTGACGTTGGAGGACAGCAAAGCGGTGTAGGTATCCTCGAAGTTCACCACGGAGCCGTCCTCGAACTGATTGGCGAAGACATCCTGGGTGAAGAAATCGGCGCTGAGGTTGAAGGAGGTCGCAGCATCCTTCAGGTTGTAGATGGTGAAGCCGAAGCTGTACTCGCCGGTGCGGGCGGGATCGTCGCCCAGCTCCACCTTGACCTTACCGTCGGCAGCGCCGGCGTTGGCGTTCTTATCCATCTTGATGTAGGTGCCGGCGGAAACGGCAGCGCCCACATTGGCAAGGCCGGCGCCCTGCTGCATAACGGAATAGTAGCCATACTTGCCCTCGCCGTAATCCTGATACATGGGGACAGCGGTGGACATCAGCAGGGACTGAGCCAGAGCACGGGCGGTGAGGCCGGTCTTCTCCGTCAGCTTGTTGGCGCGGATGTACTGGGCCACCACAGCGGCCATACCGGCAACCTGGGGAGAGGCCATGGAGGTACCGGACATATTCTGGTAGCCGCCGCCATTCTGCAGGGAGTAGATATTGCCGCCAGGAGCGGTGATCTCGGGCTTCAGCTCCAGGGAGCCGGGAATGCCCCAGGAGGAGAAGTCGCTCATGGTGTAATAGTCGGCGGTCTGAACGTTCACGCCGGGCTTGGCGCCCACGGTGAGCTTGCCCACATAGTAGGTCACGCCGTTGGCTTCCTTCTTTTCGGCATTGGCCTTGATGATCTGGCCGTCAGACATCAGCAGGGAGACGTAAGGAGCGGTGCCGGTGTAGCCGTCGGTGGACATATTGATGGTGCCCGCCGCGTTGTTGACCACGATGGTGCCGATGGCACCGGCGGCAACGGCGTTGTTGCCCTTGGCGGTGAAGTTGATTTCACCGCGGTTGCACATGGCAATGGCGCCCTTGAGCTCATCGCCCGCAGCGGCGAAGTCCTCGGGATTGCCGACGGCATCCACATAGACGAAGCGCTGCTCACCGGCCAGAGCGGTCATGGGCTGGATGGGAGCCTCGGAGGTGTCGTTGTAGAACATCTTGACGCCAGCGAACTCAATATAGTTGCCGGTGGAGCCCACGTTATCCACGGAGGCGATGCCCAGAGAGTTGGTGTAGGAGCCGGGGCTGCCGTTGGTGGCCCAGCTGACGCTCTCGGCGTAGGGATAGGTATAGGGGGTGTTCTCGAACCAGTGGCCGGAGTTACCGGCGGACATGGCAACGACCATACCGCTGTTGACAACAGCCTCCAGGATGGCCTGGTACTTGGCGTCGGACTGGCGGGAATAGCCGGGGTTGCCGCTGCCCAGAGACAGGTTGGCGGAATCGCAGCCCAGGATCATGGCGTCCTCGATGGCTGCCATGTAGTCGGAATCGTAAGCGCCGCCGCCCTTACCGAAGACCTTCATGGTGTACACCTGGGCATCAGGGGCAACACCCTGGGTCAGAGCGGTATCCAGAGCGGGAGCGAAGGAACCGTCGGCCTGCTCAATGTAGCGGTTGCCGGCGGCAATACCGGTGACGTGGGAGCCGTGGTCACCCTGCTTGTCGTTGTCGTGGGTGACATCCAGATCGGCGTCAATGTAGTTGAAGCCGAAGGGGATCTTGGCGCTGACATACAGGTCGGAGGCCTTCAGGTCGCCGTTCTTCTTGAGGGCGTTGAGCTTCTCCAGCTTGTCAGCGTAATCCGCAGCGGTGACGGGGGTGATGCCCAGGCCCTTGACAGCGTAGCTGTAGGCAGCGCCGTTGAGGGAGGGGTGATCGGTGTCAGCGCCGGTATCAATGATGGCCACCTTGGAGCCTGCGCCGGTGTAACCGTCAGCCCAGGCAACGCTGGAGCCGATCATGGAAGAGGAGGTAGCCATGTTGGGGTCGGTGGTCTCCGACTCCTTGACCACGCAAGGCTCATACTGCGTCTCGATCAGGACGGAATCAACACCCTTGATCTTCTCGATCTTCTCGATCTGGCCATACTGAACGTTGGCGGAGATGATGTTGGTGGCCAGGGTCAGATTCCAAACCACATCCAGAGACTGGCCGTCCAGGGCCTTCTTGGAGATGGTCTTGGCCATCTTATCCTGCTTGGATTCCAGCTTGTCGCGATACTTCATCGCCTTTTTGCTGCCAGAGGCGATGTCGGACGCGGAAAAGCCCTTGTCCAAGGTGGAGGGGTCGCTCAGCACGATGGAGACGCGGACCACGTCCGTGTCGGCATACTGCTGCTGGGCTTCTTCCTCAACAGCCGCGTTTTCCTTGATGGGCAACTTGATGTTGTCCACCTTTTCCCAGGTGATACCGTTGTTCTCGCCCTTGGTCGCAACGGAGCTGCTGCTCATGGCCCAGGTGGGGGTCACGAGACTCAGCGTCATCACGAGAGCGAGAAGCACTGCCATCGCCCGTTTGAGGGTATGCGCGTGTTTCATATGCGTACTCTCTCTTTCTCCGGTTTATACCGGTAAAGTTGGATACCGGATCGGTTCGGGCCGCCGTGATGCCCTATCAGCCGGCCTGTCCGATACAGCTATGGTTACTATACCATGTTTCCTTGTCCAGCGCAATGAAAAAGTCGTGTAATTTGTCACAAAATTTATAGAAATTTCGACAAAAACAAAAATCAGCACTTTGTTCGCGCTATAACGACACATTGTGAGTTTTTACACAAAACAGGATTTATGTATAAACCAAGTTGGTCATTTTAACACATCAGTGTATTAAGTGTTACCGTGCTAAATCGTTAAAAACAGCACAGTTCATCGTTCATGTTGCTTTTGCGTCACCATTCATCGTTCAATTCGACACAGTGTCTATTATTGTCGGCAGAATTTTGCGCAGTAATAATTTATTTGCATGTTTTAGCGAGTCCGGATTGTGAACAATTTTTGTACAAAACGCCGGAGACCCGGAGGCCGTTTCCGGTCTCCGGGTCTCGCGGGTCACTCTGTCTCCGGATCGGAGACAGGCGTCATATTCAGCGGGTGTGCTTCTTGCGGGGCAGGACCACCACAGCGGCAGCCAGCAGAGCGGAGACGGTCAGCAGCATGACCCACAGGGTGGTGTTGCTGTCGTCGCCGGTCTTGACGGCGGGCTTGTAGTTGGGGTCAGCCTCGCCGCAGTCGGTGCACTTGCCATCCTTATAATGGTGGCCGGTGGCGGGGACGGTCTCGCCCTTCTTCACGGTCTCGCCGCAGACGGTGCAGACCTGGTCGCCGGTGCAGCCGTCCTCGGTGCAGGTGGCAGCCTTAGCGCCCACCAGCTGGGTCTTGTGGCCGGTGGCGGGGATAACCTCGCCCTTCTTCACGGTCTCGCCGCACACGGTGCAGACCTCGTCGCCGGTGTAGCCATCTTCCGTGCAGGTGGCGGCCTTAGCGCCTACCAGCTGGGTCTTGTGGCCCAGAGCGGGGATGACCTCGCCCTTCTTCACGGTCTCGCCGCAGACGGTGCAGACTTCGTCGCCGGTGTAGCCATCTTCCGTGCAGGTGGCGGCCTTGGCGCCTACCAGCTGGGTCTTGTGGCCCAGAGCGGGGATAACCTCACCCTTCTTCACGACCTCCTGGCACACGGTGCACACCTCGTCGCCGGTATAGCCATCTTCCGTGCAGGTGGCGGCCTTAGCGCCTACCAGTTGGGTCTTGTGGCCCAGGGAGGGCAGGGTCTCGGTGCGGGTGTCGGTATAGTTCTTGCCTTCCAGGGTCACGGTGGCGGTATAGGTCCGGACGCCGGTGCTCTCACAGGAAGCGGGGGTGGTGATCTCGCTGGTAACAGCGGCGGTGACCTCCTCCACATGGCTGGCGTCACGGCTGCAGGTGAAGGTAGCCTTGGCGGACTCGTAGCCGGTCCAGGTCCAGGCGGCCTCGCCATAGTCGTGGCCCAGCACGCCGATGGTCAGGGCCTCCAGGGTGGTCTCGTTCTTGCCATCGGCGTCGCTGAACAGCTTGCCGCAGACGGAGCACACCCAGTGGGCCTTGACGCCGGTCTCCTCGCAGGTGGCGGGGACCTCCGCCACGGCGGTGAGGGTATGACCGCCGGCGCAGGGATTGGTGGCGCCGTAGGTCATGGTCACGTTGTCGATGGCGAACATGGCGTCGGTATCGTCATAGCCCTGGTTGGTCTTCTTATAGAAGTGGAAGGCGAACTGGGCATTGTCCGTGCAGAAGGCGGCGGGAACGGCAACGTTGGCCGTGCCCATGAACCAATAACCGCTTACCGGCTCCAGATCGGCTGCGGTCCAGATGGTGGTCCAGGTCTGGCCGCCGTCGGTGGTGGCCTCCACGGTCACGGAGCAGTAGTTGCCGATGACGGACTTGAACAGCAGGTAATCGAAGCTCAGCGTAGGCGTCTTGCCGGTGAGGTTCACCACCGGGGAGATGAGATACTCATCCTGCAGCTTATCGCTGCCGCCTGCCATAGGCAGCAGAGGCTTGCGGATGCCGCCCACGCTCCAGCCGCCGCCCCAGGGATCTTCATAGTAATCCATGTCGATGCGGGCCTGCTTGGTGGTGTTGAGGTTTCTGTTGGTGCCCTGGTACCAGGTATAGGGGCTGTCGCTGCGGGTGGACTGGAGGGTCCAGCCGTGGCCGGGGAAGGTCTCGGACTCGAAGTCGTTGTCGAACTGCACGTCGGAGGCCGTCTTGGTGAACAGGGCGGCGATGGTGTGGTTGGCGGTGACATTCTCAAAGGTGTAGCTGTCCACCGCGCCCACGCTCTGGCCGTCCACCAGCACATCGGCGATGGCGTAGCCCTCCTGGGCGGCGATGGCGAAGGTCTGGGACGCGCCCTCCTTCACGGACACCTCACCGGCGGGGGTGATGGAGCCGCCCTCACCGGCGGTGGCGGTGATGGTGTACTTCTGGGCCACGGGGCCGTCCTCCACCGCCATCAGCTTCACGTTGTCGATGGCCAGCTGGCCGGTAGTGTCCTCATTGGGATGGACATAGCGGAAGGCAAACTGGACGCCGTCCACATTGTACTCGGCGGGCACGGGAACCTCTGCGCTGCCGGAAATGATGTAGTTGCTGGCCTGCTGGCCGGTATAGCTGTCTTGGAAGTTCCAGATAGCGTTCCACGTCTTTCCGCCGTCGGTAGAAGCTTCCACCGTAGCGGTGAAGGTCTTGTTCTTGATGCCGTACTCGCCGTAGGCGAAGTCGAAGGTCAGCACGCCGTCACGGGTACCGGACAGGTCCACCACCGGGGAGATCAGGTACTCATCCTGTGCACCCTTCCAGTCGTTGCTGATGTAAGCGTGCTTGGAATCATTGCCCTCGTTCTTCCAGTTGTAATAGGTATACTGCTTCCATGTGCTGCTGGTATCCTGCACCTTCACGGTCCAGCCGTGGAAGGGGAAGCTGTCGCCGGCCACGTCCTCGAAGTCGTTCTGGAACATCACCACGGGGACGTCGGGGATCTTCTCGAAGGTGGTGGACACGGCATAGCTCTGGTCCATGACCAGGGTGTAGGCGCCGTCCGTCACGTCCACGGTGCGGCCGTTGACCTTCACGGAGGCCAGCTGATAGCCGGGGTCCGGGGTGAAGGTGATCTCGGCGCTTGCGCCGGGGGCGTATCTGGTCTGACCGGCGGGGGCCACGGTGCCGCCCTCATTGGCGGTGGTGGTCAGGGTGACGGTGTCGCCGGACTGCTGGGCCTTCTGGAAGGTGGCGGAGATGGTGTGGTCCACGCCCACCCGCTGGAAGGTATAGTAGCTGATGGGGCCGAGATCGGCGCCGTCCACGTTGACGTTGACGATCTCATAGCCCTGGGCGGGAGCGATGTCGAAGGTCTTGCTGGTACCCTTCTTCACCAGGGTCTGACCGGCGGGGGTGATGGTGCCGCCCTCGCCGGCGGTGGCGGTGACGGACACATAGTTGTCCCGCTCCTCGGCGTACAGCTGGACGTTGTCCATAGACAGGGTGGAGCCGCCCTTACCGGTGTAGACGAAGGCGAAGCGCAGGTCCTTGCTGTTTTGCAGGCTCTCGGGGATGGTCACCTTGGCCTGGGTCTTGGTCCAGGCGGTGAACAGGCCGGAATCCCGCTGCAGGTTCCAGATCTCCTGCCAGTTCTCGCCGCCGTCGCCGGAGGCCATGACCTGCAGGTTGCAGTGCTTATACTCCACGGTGTACCAATAGGTGGTGTAGAAATCGAAGACCATGTGGACCTCGGTATCCACGCCGCTGATATCGGTGGTGCGGGAGATCAGCCACTCGTCCTGCTGGTTGTCGTCGTCATGATCCACGGCGGCCATGTAGTCCTCGTCGCGGTACCAGGTGTTCAGAGAGCCGCCCTTGCTCTGGACGCTCCAGTCGTCGGGGAGCCACTTCTCGTTGAAGTTCTCGGTCCAGAGGATGTTGGTGGGGGTGATGGTGCCGTGATCGTCGGGGTTACCCTTGGCGGTGACGGTGTACATCTTGGAGTTGCCGGCGTAGTCGTGGACGATCATGCCGAAGGTCTCGCCGAAGCCGGTGATGTCATACTCCTTGATGTGGCTGGTGACGCCGGGCTTGTCCTCGCCGAAGCCCTGCATACCATAGAGCATCTCGCTGTTCTTGATGTTGTAGAACACCACGGCCGCCACATACTGGTTGTCGGACACGTCCAGGCTCAGATAGTACCGGCCCTCGGACTCGGTGACCTTCAGGTTGTCGGCATGAGGCTCCTCGGTGTCGATGGTGATGGGGAAGGACCAGGAGTGCTTCTGGTTGGTCCCCACGCCATCGCCATAGGGCAGGGTGGCCTCGATGGTCACGGTGGCCTTGGTGTTGTTGGGCAGCTTGGCGTTGTGGGCGTCGGTGCCGTACCAGGGCTCAATGCCGTCATATTCGGCGTCCACACCGGCGGGCACAATGCGGTAATAGTCGTAGCTGTAGATGGACTTGCCCACATACTCGCAGTCCTTGCTGTAGTACACCTGGCCGTTGGCGCCGGTGATGGTATACTTCAGGCTCTTGGTGTTGCGCAGCAGGCCGGTGTAGATACCAGTGAGGCTGTCCATGAAGTCATCGTTGTTGGGGGAAATGGCGTTGCGGTCCGCCAGATATGGCACGGTGGTGTAGTTGTTGTCGCCCAGATAGGTGTCCACCGTGTTCTCGCTGGAGGAGGAAAAGGCGGTGTTCATGTACGCCTGGGCCTGGCTGGCGGAGCCGTCCAGCGTCTCCCAGTAATCGGTGGAGTCCATGATGGGGGCCTTGGTCCAGTCGCCGTAGAAGGCCAGGAACGGCAGGCCCAGGTCAATGGGGTCGGTCAGGGCGCTGCCGTCGGCAGCCACCTGGGTCAGGGTCACGAAGCCCTCCACATAGCTGCCGTTGGGGAACTGGGCCAGCATCTTCCGGCCCTCGTCGGTAACGGTAACGGTGACGGTGACATCGGCGGTCTTGCCGGGAGCCACGGACACGCGGTTATTCTCGCAGTTGGTGGTGAAGGTGTGGGGGAGCAGCCGGGAGCTTCCGCTGATGGTGGAGAACTCCTGCCCACTGCCGTTGACATAGGCCTCGGTGGTATCAGTCAGCACCAGGGGGGTCACGTCGTAATACAGGGTGTCGCTGCCGGTGTTGTGGACGGTGAAGTTCATGGTGTACACGCCCTTCATGGCGGGATCGTCCTTCAGCTCCAGCTTGGGACGCTCCATGCCCTCCACGGACAGATAACCCCGGGTATTCACGGCGTCGTTGATGCTCATCAGGCCAGCGCCCTGCTTCCGGGGGGAATAGGGCACGCCGTTGTCGTCATAGATCACATGGGCGGTGCTCATGAGCAGGGTGTCGGTCATGTGCTTGCGCTGGGCGCCGGTCATGCTGTTGTCCCGGGCCTTTAGGGCCTGCTGGACGATGGCCATGCCGCCGGCCGCGTGGGGGGAGGCCATGGAGGTGCCGTCCATGCTCTCATAACCGCCGGGCACGGCGGCATAGATGCCCGCGCCGGGGGCGGTGATCTCCGGCTTCAGGGTCAGCTCGGGGGTAGCGCCCCAGCTGGAGAAGTCGGCCATGCCATAGGTGGGGGATTCCACCAGGGCGTCGGCGGAGGCCACGGACAGAGTCTTGGTCTGCTGCTGCTTCATGTATTCACCGGCGGCCTGGGAGATGAAGGCGCAGGGGATCTTCCAGTCGGTGATGGACATATACAGCATGCCGGGGACGTTGTTGTACACCAGCATGCCAATGGCGCCGGCGTTGGCGGCGTTGCGCTCCTTCTGCTCATAGTACATGCCGCCGCCCCGCTGCACCAGGGCGATCTTGCCGGTCAGGTCCAGGCCCGCATAGTCCTCCTCCGCGCCGTAGTTGGGAACCACCACATACTCGATGGAGCCCCGGGCGGACAGGCTGCGGAAGGGCTTGGCGTTCTCGTCCTCGCTGATGGTGGCGCTGTCCTGATAGGCCAGGTCCTTGCCGCCCACGGTGACATAGGGGCCCTTGACCATGCCGTTGGACACGGCGGCCACGGACAGGGACTCGCCATAGGTGGAGGGCTCGCTGACCAGGCCGTAATCGGGGTTGGAGGCCAGGGCCTTGCCGCCGAAGGCGTCGCCATAGGCGGCGTTATAGGCGTTGCCCGCGGCCACAGCCAGGGACACGCCGCTCTCGCCGGTGCGCTCGAACACGTCCAGCAGGCTCTTGGTGAAGGCGTCCTCGCTGTCATAGTCGATGTAGCCGCAGTCGGAGCCCAGGCTCAGGTTGGCCACGTCCACGCCCAGCAGGATGCAGTCCTCCAGAGCGGCCAGAATGTCCGCATAGGACGCGCCGCCGGTGGACTTGAACACGTTCATGTTGATGATCTGGGCCTGGGGAGCCACGCCCATGGCGGCCTCGTTGACGCCGGTGTTGCCGGCGGCGGTGGAGGCAACGTGGGTGCCGTGGCTGCCCTTATCGCCGGGCATGCCGTCCTTGTCCCTGTCGCCGTAGTCAAACTGGAAGGGGATCTTGGCGCTGTAATACAGGTCGGACACGCTGATGCCCTTGACGATGCTCTCCACCTGGAAATCATAAGTCTCCAGCATGGACTGGAGCTTCTCCCGGGTCAGGGAGGGGCTCTTGGGGGCGGTCTTGAAGATCTCGTGGCCCATGTCCACGCCGGTATCCAGAATGGCCACCAGCATTCCCTCGCCGGTGAAGCCCGTGGTATTATAGATACCGCCGCCGATCATCCGGTTGCTGTTGGCGGTGTCGGGCAGCAGCTCAAACGTGGGGGGAATGAAGGCGGACTGCACGCAGTCCAGATTCCGGATGGCCTTGTACTGGCCATAGGTCACTGTGGCGGAAAAGCCGTTGAGCAGGGTGGTATACTGCCGCTGGGGCTCCACCTGCCCGTCAATGGCCCGGTTGATCTGAGCCAGGGCGCTCTTCTGCGTGCGCAGCAGGGCGTTGACCTGGGCCCGGGAATCCGGGTCGGCCACGGAGTCGTTGACCACCACGATGATCTCGACTTCGTCGCTGTCGTCGAGCTTCGCGGTGCTCTCCATCTGAATTTTTTCGCCGTTTTTCTGGCCGCTGCGCAGGACCTGGCGGGCGATATCGTTGGCGATACCGCTGACCGTGGTTTCCTGCAGGGAGGCGTTGACCTCCTGCTCAGCTGCCTGGGCGAATGCCGTCACCGGCAGGGCGGTCAGGATCATCAGAACCGCCAGAGCCAGTGCGCAGCACCGTTTGATAGCTGTCATCTCGTTCCTCCTATAAAATATATTGTCCGCCGCTGCATAAAAGCTCAGCGCGACTTACATATTATACCAGCTTTTGGACTTTAATGCAATGACGTAACGGCATAAAATGCCAAAATATTTTCCAAATTTTCCGGCATTCTCCGGTCAAAAAAACGGCCCCGGGCCAGACACCCGGGGATGGAGCTTTCCGGCGCGCTGCAAGGCTATGCATTTGCGGACCGTCCGCGGCTCCGTCCGGCGGATCGCGCGGGAAATGCCCGCAATTTCGAAAAATCCCTTGCGCAGCATAAAAATACGGTGCCTGCGAAAAATCCCGCCGGGAATCCGAAAAAATCGGGCTCCCGGCGGGGTTTTATGTTGACAAAGGGGCCACGCCTGTGGTACAATAAGACGCTATATTGAGAAAATGGGGCCTGATGCCCCATTTCAAATCTGCTGTTATGATACCAGCTTTCCCCCAAAATTACAAGTGGGCTCGGGCGAAAACAAACAACCGGGCCGAGCGTGTCAAAATCCCGGGAGAGCGGTTCCCAAGGAAAAGCACGGAGAAAATGCGAAAAGAAAGGCGTGAGTATTGAAGATGGCCAAGGACAAGTATTATGGCAAGACCCTGCGCAAGAACTTTGCCAGACACGAAGAGGTCATGGCGATGCCCAACCTGCTGGAGATCCAGAAGAAATCCTATCAGTGGTTCCTGGACACCGGCCTGCGGGAGGTTTTCGCCGACGTGGCCTCCATCGGCGACTATGCCGGCAACCTGGAGCTGAGCTTCATCGACTACAGCATGGACGAGAAGCCCAAGTACGACGTGGAGGAGTGCAAGGCCCGGGACGCCACCTATGCCGCCCCCATGAAGGTCAGCGTGCGCCTGCACAATAAGGAGACCGGCGAAATCAAGGAGCAGGAGATCTTCATGGGCGATTTCCCCCTGATGACCCACTCCGGCACCTTCGTCATCAACGGCGCCGAGCGCGTGGTGGTCAGCCAGATCGTCCGCTCCCCCGGCATCTACTACGGCAAGGAGATCGACCTGAAAACCGACCTGCCTCTGCTGACCTCCACGGTGATCCCCTACCGGGGCGCGTGGCTGGAGTATGAGACCGACAGCAGCGAGGTGTTCTGGGTCCGCATCGACAAGAACCGCAAGCTCCCCATCACCTGCCTGATCCGGGCCCTGGGCCTGAAGACCGACGGCGAGATCCTGGACCGCTTCGGCGACGATCCCCGCATCGTGACCACCATGGAAAAGGACACCTGCAAGTCCTATGAGGAGGCCATGCTGGAGATCTATCGCAAGCAGCGCCCCGGCGAGCCCCCCACGCTGGACTCCGCCGAGAACCTGATGCAGGGCCTGTTCTTCGACCCCCGGCGGTATGACCTGAGCACCGTGGGCCGGTATAAGTTCAACAAGAAGCTGACCCTGTGGGCCCAGGCCAAGGGTCAGAAGCTGGCCGAGCCCGTGGCCGACCCCGCCACCGGCGAGCTTCTGCTGGAGGAGGGCCACGTCCTCTCCGGCGACGACTGCCGCACCCTGGACGCCATCGGCGTGGGTATGGTGAAGGTCCGGCTGGAAAACGGCGAGGTCATCCGCATTTTCACCAACCGCATGTGCGACATGAGCCGCTATGTGGACTTTGACCCCAAGACGGCCTGCGGCATCAAGGAGCGGGTGCGCTTTGACGTGCTGCAGGAGCTGCTGAGTCAGTATCAGGGCGAGGAGCTCATCGAGCAGTGCCGCCTGCAGGCGGACCGCCTGGTGCCCAAGCACATCATCGTGGACGATATCCTCACCTCCATCAACTATATGAACGTCCTGGCCCACGGCCTGGTGCAGAAGGACGATATCGACCATCTGGGCAACCGCCGCCTGCGCTGCGTGGGCGAGCTGCTGCAAAACCAGTTCCGCATCGGCTTTTCCCGCATGGAGCGGGTCATCCGGGAGCGGATGACCATCCAGGATCTGGACATTGTCACGCCCCAGAGCCTCATCAACATCCGGCCCGTTACCGCAGCCATCAAGGAGTTCTTCGGCTCCAGCCCCCTGAGCCAGTTCATGGACCAGACCAACCCCCTGGCCGAGCTGACCCACAAGCGGCGCCTGTCCGCCCTGGGCCCCGGCGGCCTCAGCCGCGAGCGCGCCAACATGGAGGTCCGCGACGTGCACTACAGCCACTATGGCCGCATGTGCCCCATCGAGACGCCTGAAGGCCCCAACATCGGCCTGATCTCCTATCTGGCCACCTATGCCCGGGTCAATGAGTACGGCTTCATCGAGGCCCCCTTCCGCCGGGTGGACCGGCCCTCCGGCCGCGTCACCGACGAGATCACCTATATGACCGCCGACGTGGAGGATCAGTACGTGGTGTGCCAGGCCGCCGAGCCTGTGGACGAAAACGGCTGCCTCATCGGCCCCCGTATCACCTGCCGCCACCAGGACGAGACCATCCAGGTGGAGCCGGAATACGTGGACTACATGGACATCTCCCCCCGTATGATGGTGTCCATCGCCACGGCCATGATTCCCTTCCTGCCCAACGACGACGCCAACCGCGCCCTGATGGGCGCCAACATGCAGCGGCAGGCCGTGCCCCTGCTGCGGCCGGAGGCCCCCATCGTGGGCACCGGTATGGAGCACAAGATCTGCCTGGATTCCGAGGTGGTGGTGCTGGCCGAGGGCGACGGCGTGGTCACCAAGGTGGACGCCACCAACGTGTCCGTCAAGTATGACAGCGGCGAGAGCAAGGACTATAAGCTCATCAAGTTCCTGCGCTCCAACCACGGCACCTGCATCAACCAGAAGCCCATCGTTTCCGTGGGCGAGCGGGTCCACGGCGGCGACGATCCCACGGTGCTGGCCGACGGCCCCGCCACCGATCAGGGCGAGATCGCCCTGGGCCGCAATATCCTGGTGGGCTTCATGACCTGGGAGGGCTACAACTACGAGGACGCCGTGCTGCTCAACGAGCGGCTGGTGAAGGAGGATGTTTACACCTCCATCCATATCGAGGAATATGAGATCGACGCCCGCGACACCAAGCTGGGGCCCGAGGAGATCACCCGGGATATCCCCAACGTGGGCGAGGACGCCCTGAAGGACCTGGACGAGCGGGGTATCATCCGCGTGGGCGCCGAGGTCCACGCAGGCGACATTCTGGTGGGTAAGGTCACCCCCAAGGGCGAGACCGACCTCACTGCCGAGGAGCGTCTCCTGCGGGCCATCTTCGGCGAAAAGGCCCGGGAGGTCCGGGACACCTCCCTGAAGGTGCCCCACGGCGAAAGCGGCATCATCGTGGACGCCAAGGTGTTCACCCGGGAGGCCGGCGACGAGCTGGGGCCGGGTGTGAACCAGGTGGTCCGTGTGTATATCGCCCAGCGGCGCAAGATCCAGCCCGGCGACAAGATGGCCGGCCGCCACGGCAACAAGGGCGTCGTTTCCCGGGTCCTGCCCCAGGAGGATATGCCCTTCCTGCCCGACGGCACCCCCCTGGACATCGTGCTGAACCCCCTGGGCGTGCCCTCCCGTATGAACATCGGCCAGGTGCTGGAGGTCCATCTGGGCTACGCCGCCAAGACCCTGGGCTGGAAGGTGGCCACCCCCATTTTCGACGGCGCCACCGATAAGGACATCACCGAGGCCCTGACCCAGGCGGGTCTGGACCCCCAGGGCAAGAGCTGGCTGTACGACGGACGCACCGGCGAGCGGTTCGACAACAAGGTCACCGTGGGCTATGTGTACTTCCTGAAGCTGCACCATCTGGTGGACGATAAGATCCACGCCCGGTCCACCGGCCCCTACTCCCTGGTGACCCAGCAGCCCCTGGGCGGCAAGGCCCAGTTCGGCGGCCAGCGCTTCGGCGAGATGGAAGTCTGGGCGCTGGAGGCTTACGGCGCGGCCTATACCCTGCAGGAGATCCTGACGGTGAAGTCCGACGACGTCACCGGCCGCGTGCAGACCTACGAGGCCATTGTCAAGGGCCACAACGTGCCCACCCCCGGCGTGCCCGAGTCCTTCAAGGTGCTGGTGAAGGAGCTGCAGTCCCTGTGCCTGGATATCCAGGTGCTGGACGAGGACGGCAACCAGATCGAGCTGAAGGAGGACGAGAACGCCCCGGATTCCTTCAACCTGGCCCGGATGGACGCCGAGGACGACCGCCGCAATCGCTACGCCGACGAGAGCGAGCTGGCGGACGCAGGCTTCGACTATGTGCCCGAGGAAGAGGTGGAGGCCTCCTACGACGGCGCGGACGATGAATTTTAAGGAACAGGAGGAGCATAGAGCATGAGTTATCCCACTTTTGACGCCATTAAAATCGGAATCGCTTCTCCGGAAATGATTCGCGAGTGGTCCTACGGCGAGGTGAAGAAGCCCGAGACCATCAACTACCGCACCCTGAAGCCCGAGCGGGACGGCCTGTTCTGCGAGCGCATCTTCGGGCCCACCAAGGACTGGGAGTGCCACTGCGGCAAGTATAAGAAGATCAGCTTCAAGGGCAAGATCTGCGACCGCTGCGGCGTGGAGGTCACCCGGGCCAAGGTGCGCCGTGAGCGCATGGGCCACATCGAGCTGGCCACCCCCGTCAGCCATATCTGGTATTTCAAGGGCATCCCCTCCCGGATGGGCCTGCTGCTGGACATCAGCCCCCGGATCCTGGAGAAGGTCCTGTACTTCGCGGCGTATATCGTCACCGATCCCGGCGAGACCCCGCTGCTGCGCAACCAGCTGCTGTCCGAGAAGGAATACCGGGACATGCGGGAGAAGTATGAGGACGATTTCGACGCCGGCATGGGCGCCGAGGCCGTGAAGAAGCTCCTGCAGCAGATCGACCTGGAGGAGCTCAGCGCCCAGCTCCATGCGGAGCTGAAAACCGTCACCGGCCAGAAGAAGGCCCGGGTGGTGAAGCGCCTGGAGGTGGTGGACGCCTTCCGCCTGTCCGGCAACAAGCCGGAGTGGATGGTCATCGACGTTCTGCCGGTGATCCCCCCGGAGCTTCGGCCCATGGTCCAGCTGGACGGCGGCCGGTTCGCCACCTCTGACCTCAACGACCTGTATCGCCGGGTCATCAACCGCAACAACCGCCTCAAGCGCCTGTTGGAGCTCAGCGCCCCGGACATCATCGTCCGCAACGAAAAGCGTATGCTCCAGGAGGCCGTGGACGCCCTCATCGACAACGGCCGCCGGGGCCGCCCCGTCACCGGCGCCAACAACCGGGCGCTGAAGTCCCTGAGCGATATGCTCAAGGGCAAGCAGGGCCGCTTCCGCCAGAACCTGCTGGGCAAGCGCGTGGACTATTCCGGCCGTTCCGTTATCTGCGTGGGCCCCGAGCTGAAGATCTATCAGTGCGGCGTGCCCAAGGAGATGGCCCTGGAGCTGTTCCGCCCCTTCATCATGAAGAAGCTGGTGGAGGACGGCTCCGCCAACAACATCAAGTCCGCCAAGCGCATGGTGGACAAGGGCGTCACCGAGGTGTGGGACGCTCTGGACGTGATCATCAAGGACCACCCCGTGATGCTCAACCGCGCGCCTACCCTGCACCGCCTGGGCATCCAGGCCTTTGAGCCGGTGCTGGTGGAGGGCCGCGCCCTGAAGCTGCACCCCCTGAACTGCACCGCCTTCAACGCCGACTTCGACGGCGACCAGATGGCCATCCACGTCCCCCTGTCTGCCGAGGCCCAGGCCGAGGCCCGCCTGCTGATGCTGTCCGCCAACAACCTGCTGCGGCCCCAGGACGGCGGCCCCGTCACCGTTCCCACCCAGGATATGGTGCTGGGCTCCTACTACCTGACCTTCGAGCGGTTTGAAAACGGCGTCAGCCAGATGGACAACGACGAATACTGGCCCCAGGGCGTGGACTTCTCCCTGGCCGGCAAGAGCTATGACGAGCTTACCGACCAGGAGCGGGCCAATGTCCACATGAACATCTATCGCGACGAGGACGAGGTGCTCATGGCCTATAACGAGCACATCATCGGCGTGCACCAGCCGGTGTGGATCCGCGTCACCAAGGAAGTGAACGGCGAAAAGCTGTCCCATGTGGTTCGGGCCACCGCCGGCCGCATCATCTTCAACCGCAACATCCCCCAGGACCTGGGCTTCGTGAAGCGGTATAACGACGATGGCACCCGTTCCGAGCACTTCTTCGACTATGAGATCACCGAGACCTGCGGCAAGAAGCTGTTGGGCAAGATCGTGGACCGCACCATCAAGCAGTACGGCTTCACCACCGCCGCCGAGGTGCTGGACAACATCAAGGCCACGGGCTATAAATACTCCACCCGGGGCTCCATCACCATCTCCATCGCGGACATGACCGTCCCCGAGAAGAAGTATGAGCTGATCCGGGAGACCGAACAGCGGGTGGTGGACATCGAGGACCAGTACAACATGGGCTTCATCACCGACGAGGAGCGCTATAAGCTGGTGGTCCGCGAGTGGGAAAAGACCACCAACGACGTTACCGACGCCCTGACCGCCAGCCTGGACCGCTACAACCCCATCTTCATGATGGCGGACTCCGGCGCCCGTGGTTCCATGAAGCAGATCCGCCAGCTGACCGGTATGCGCGGCCTGATGGCCAACACCGCCGGTAAGACCATCGAGATCCCCATCAAGGCCAACTTCCGCGAGGGTATGTCCGTGCTGGACTACTTCACCTCCTCCCGCGGCGCCCGGAAGGGTCTGGCCGATACCGCTCTGCGTACCGCCGACTCCGGCTATCTGACCCGCCGCATGGTGGACGTGTGCCAGGACGTGATCATCCGGGAGGATGACTGCGGCGTGCAGAAGGGCATTCTGGTGTCCGAGATCAGCGAAAACGGCCAGGTCATCGAGAAATTCTCCGAGCGCATCCGGGGCCGCTTCCCGGTGCATGACATCACCGACCCCAAGACCGGCGAGGTGCTGATCTCCAAGGATCACATGATGACCGAGAGCGACGCCGCCCTGCTGGAGAGCTTCGACATTCACTCCGCCGAGATCCGCACCGTGCTGACCTGCAAGGCCCACAGCGGCATCTGCGCCAAGTGCTACGGCATGAACCTGGCCACCTCCAAGCCCGTGGGCCCCGGCGAGGCTGTCGGCATCATCGCAGCCCAGTCCATCGGCGAGCCCGGTACCCAGCTGACCATGCGTACCTTCCACACCGGTGGCGTGGCCGGCGGCGACATCACCCAGGGTCTTCCCCGCGTGGAGGAGCTGTTCGAGGCCCGCAAGCCCAAGAAGATGGCCACTCTGGCCGAGATCGGCGGCAAGGTCCGCTTCGAGGAGGCCACCAAGGGCAGTCTGCTGAACATCATCGTCACCGCCGACGACGGCGACACCCGCACCTATTCCGTGCCCCACACCGGCCTGCAGGTCCGTGACGGCGACGTCATCGAAAAGGGCAAGCAGCTGCAGGACGGCGCTCTGAACCCCCACGACGTGCTGCGGATCCGCGGCGCCTCCGCCGTGCACAACTACCTGATCCAGGAGGTCCTGAAGGTGTACCGCCAGCAGGGCGTGGACATCAACGATAAGCACATCGAGGTCATCGTGCGCCAGATGATGCGCAAGGTCCGGGTGGAGGACGCCAACGACACCGGCCTGCTGTCCGGCGCCATGGCCGACGTCCTGGAGGTGGAGGACGAGAACGAGCGCGTCCGCCAGCGCATCGAAGCGGGCGAGGTCCGGGAGGACGGCGAGCCTCTGCAGGAGGCCACCTATACCCAGCTTCTGATGGGCATCACCAAGGCCTCTCTGGCCACGGATTCCTTCCTGTCTGCCGCGTCCTTCCAGGAGACCACCAAGGTCCTCACCGAGGCCGCCATCAAGGGCAAGGTGGACCACCTGGTGGGCCTGAAGGAGAACGTCATCATCGGCAAGCTGATCCCCGCCGGCACCGGCCTGAACGCCTATCGGCACTTCGCCGAGGAGCTGGTCCCCGTGACGGAGGAGGAGCTCCAGGAGGAGCAGTCCGAAGAGCAGGCCACCGGCGTGGAGGCCCTGCAGGAGGACGCCGCCCAGGTGCTGGAGGAGACTCCCGGCCAGGACGAGCAGGACCAGGAGTAAGACGACTCCGGGCATATACGGTTCGTTACGCAGCCCCCGGCGGATTCCCGCCGGGGGCTGTTTTCTTGCCTTTTTCCCGGCGGCGTGGTACAGTAAGGGTATCCGCACAAGGGAGGAGCCGTTTCGCCATGTCCGCATCCGCCGCCTGCTATCATCTGCCGGGCCTGTTTGAATTTTACGATTTTTACCGGGTGTTTCTGCCGCTGTTCCGGCAGCACCGGGAGTATTTTTACGATTGGTGCCGCATCGCCTCCCTGTATGGCGCACCGGCGGACTGCATCTGGGGCGGCGGCCGGGTGGGGTCCGGGGACCGGGACCCCCGGGAGGTGCTGGCCCTGACCCGGGAATACGGCATCTCCGCCCGGCTGACCTTCAGCAACTCCCTGCTGCGGCCGGAGCACCTGTCGGACCCCCGCTGCAACCGGCTGTGCCGCCTGCTGGCGGAAAGCCCCGGCCCGCAGAACGGAGTCATCGTCCACTCGGACCTGCTGCTGGACCATCTGCGCCGGACCTATCCCGGGCTGTACTTCGTCTCCTCCACCACCAAGGTGCTGACGGATTTTTCCCTGCTGCGCCGGGAGCTGGAGCGGCCGGAGTTCCGCTATGTGGTGGCGGATTTCCGGCTGAACCGGGCCTTCCGCCAGCTGGACACCCTGCCCCAGGCCCTGCGGGACAAGACGGAGCTTCTGTGCAACGAGTGCTGCGCCTTCGGCTGCCGGGACCGGGCCGCCTGCTACCGGTCCGTCAGCCGGGAGAACCTGGGCCTGGAGGGTCTCGTCCACCGCTGCACCGCCCCGGACGCCGCCGGAGGCTATCGCTTCTCCCGGGCCATGGAGAACCCCGGCTTCATCGGCGTGAACGATATCCGGGACGTTTATCTCCCCATGGGCTTTTCCCAGTTCAAGATCGAGGGCCGCAGCCTGGGCACCGCCCTGCTGCTGGAGTTCCTGCTGCACTACCTGACCCGCCCGGAGTACCATATCCACGTCCGGGAGGCCCTGTATCTGGACAACACCCTGGACCTGTTCTGACCCGCCCCCTGCGTCCCGTCCGGGGCGCGGGGCTTTTTTCCAAATTCCCCTTGCCTTTTCCGAAAATCTCTGTTACAATTATGGCATGCATGCCAAATATAGGGAAGGAAGTGCGTATTACGACCATCACAAGCGCCAGTCTGCCCGCCAAAAAACGGATCCTGACGGTCTGCGTCAAGCTGTTTCTGGAGCAGGGTTACAAAAAAACCACCGTGGCGGAGATCGTTCACAAGGCGGCGGTGTCCAACAGCATTTTCCAGAATATCTTCCGGGCCAAGGACGGCGTCCTGACGGAGCTGGCGGAGTTCATGTTCTCCAATCAGTTCTCCATGGCTCGGGACGTCACCGGGAAGCAGCTGCCCCCCGCCTATGTCTACGCCGCGGAGACCGCCATCCAGATGACCCTGACGGAGCTGAACGAGAACCTGCGTGAGATCTATGTGGAGAGCTACACCCACAGCGAGGTGTCTGAGTTTATTTTCCGGGCCACCGCCCGGGAGCTGTACCGGATCTTCGGCCCCTATCAGCCGGAGCTGACGGAGGAGGACTTCTACGCCCTGGAGCTTGGCTCCGCCGGCCTTATGCGGGGCTACATGGTCCGCCCCTGCGATGGGACGCTGACGCTGGAGAAGAAGCTGCGGATGTTCCTGACCCTGAGCCTGCGGGGCTATAAGGTCCCGGAGGAGGAGGTGCAGCAGATTCTGCGTTTTGTGGAGGGATTGGACATCCGCACCGTGGCGGAGCAGGTGATGCAGAAGCTGTTCCAGGCCCTGGCCATGCATTATGAGTTTTCACTGTCGGAGGAAGCACAGGCCGCCGCCACGGCGGCCCCGGAGGACAAAGAAAAGAAAACGAAGCTATGAAAGAACGCGTCCTGAGCATACTGCTCACCCTGCGCATGCGGCTATGAGATGATCCCGGCCGCCCTGCTGATGGCCCTGACCATCGGCCGCAAAAAGCGCCTGAGCTGACCGCTTTTTCTCCCATAAGCAACAAATAGCCCCGGGACGCGATAGCGTCCCGGGGCTATTGCTATTGCCTGACTTTTTTGGGGGTCAGCTCAGGTGCTTTTTCTTGCCCAGCAGCAGGGCAGCGGCAGCCAGCAGGGATACGGAGGCCGCAGCCAGCCACAGAGCGGTGTGAGCCTCATCACCGGTCTTGACGCCGGGATTCTCGGGCTGCACAGGCTCATCGGGCTTGTAGTTGGGATCGGTCTCGCCGCACACGGTGCACTTGCCGTCCTTGTAGTCGTGACCGGCAGCGGGGATGGTCTCGCCCTTCTTCACGATCTCCTGGCACACGGTGCAGACCTCGTCGCCGGTGTAGCCGTCCTCGGTGCAGGTGGCGGCCTTCGCACCTACCAGCTGGGTCTTGTGACCGGTGGCGGGGATGACCTCGCCCTTCTTGACGGTCTCGCCGCACACGGTGCAGACCTGGTCGCCGGTATAGCCGTCCTCGGTGCAGGTGGCGGCCTTCGCACCTACCAGCTGGGTCTTGTGGCCGGTGGCGGGGATAACCTCGCCCTTCTTCACGGTCTCGCCGCACACGGTGCAGACCTCGTCGCCGGTGTAGCCATCTTCCGTGCAGGTGGCGGCCTTAGCGCCTACCAGCTGGGTCTTGTGGCCCAGAGCGGGGATGGTCAGGGCCTCCAGGGTGGTCTCGTTCTGGCCTTCGGCATCGGCAAACAGCTTGCCGCACACGGAGCACACCCAGTGGGCCTTGACGCCGTTTTCGGTGCAGGCGGCGGGGACCTCCGCCACGGCGGACAGCTTGTGGCCGTCGGCGGGAATGGGCTGGGTCCGGACGTCGGTATAGGTGACGCCGTCCAGGACCACCTTGGCGGTATAGGTGCGGACGCCGCCCTCCAGGCAGGAGCTGCCGGTGGTGATCTCGCTGGTGACCTGGGCGTCCAGATGCAGCTTCTCATGCCGGGGATTCACGGTGCAGGCAAATTCGGCATAGGCGCTGAAATCGTCGTTCCAGGTCCACACCGGCTGGCCGTACACATGGCCGTCCTTCAGCTCGATGTTCACCGTGCCGGTGGGGCAGATCCACTCCTGGCCGGTCTGGCCGTCCCGATTCTGATAGAACACCCAGTTGGGGCCGCCGGGGATGTCCAGCCGGGTCAGATCCAGGGACACGGTGATCTCCGTATCCTCCGCCGTCAGGGGCTCGGCGGTGAACTTCACATAGTCCGTCACGTCCCGGGTCATGCCGTTGGCCAGCAGGGCCGTCACCTGCATGCCGGCGCCGTCGAAGGTCTCGCCGATCTCATAGACGGTGCGCTCCGGCTGCCGGGTGATCTCCAGGGCGGTGACGCGGCTGCTCAGCCGCATCATATAGGCCGAGTCGTTCTTGAAATAGATGTTGCCCTCGCCGTCCACAATGGGGCTGCAGATGGCGTACTGGGCCTGTGCGCCGCTGGGGGTGAACAGCACATACCCGGTCTCGATGGTGACCTCGCCGGAATCGCCGTTATAGGTCTCCATGGTGGTGTAGGTGTGGTCCACCTCGGTCATGCCGGGCTTATCCCGCAGGACCCGCAGCTTGCCGGGGGTATAGTTGTCGAAGAAGTACACATACGCACAGCCGTCCTGGTCCTCATAGGCCGTGGTCAGCAGACCGCTGGTCTGGGGATAGCCCTGGGTGGGGACGGTATAGGCGATGGAGAAGCTCTCCAGATCCACCACGGTCATGTTGTGGCCGGAATAGGCCCCGAACTGGCTGGTGCCGGACACGCCGATGTAGGCCCGGCCATTGTGGATCACCGGTGTGGAGGTGGACATGGGCGGCGTGTTGTCGTCGTTGCCGCCGTTGTCCAGGTGCAGGCGGTTCAGGGACCCTTCCACGAAGGTGCCGTCCTCGTTGGTGCGGACCTGATACAGGTCGCCGCCCTTGGAGGTGAAGTAATAGGCGTCGGTGGCGGGGTCATAGCACACGCTGCTGCGCAGGTCGCCCACATTGGTGGCCTTCAGCTGGTCCAGCAGCACGCCGGTCTTGGGATCCAGGGACAGCACGGAGCCGTAGCCCGTGGTATAGCCGCTGTCGCCGTCGTCGGTGGTCACCAGGACGAAGTTTTCGCAGGCATAGGCCCCGGCCCAGTAAAACCCGTTGTGGGTATAGGTCCAGGCGGCCAGCTTGGCCTCCTGGGTCTGGGTGGGGTCCTCATCGGTAACGCTGATGCCCGCGAAGTTGGCCTGCTTGGTTTCGGAGTTCCAGAAGCCGGTATAGATATACCCGTCGCAGTAGGCAATGGGGCAGTTGGGCTGACCGCCCAGGGGATCGGTATACACCCACAGGGACTCCAGGCTCTCGGCGTCGAAGGCCTGGATGCGGCCGCCGCTGAGGGCCACGAAGATCATGCCGTCGGCATAGGTGGGGGAGTTGATGGCGAAGGAGGAGCTGGTGACCATGGTACCCTGGCCCACCACCGCGCCGGTGTCCTTGTCGATCTTCAGCAGCTTGTCCCGGGCATAGGCGTAGAGATACCCGCCTGCAATAATGGGGCAGGAGGCGGCGCTGGCGCCGTAGCCCTCGCCCACCTTGTTGGCCCACACCAGCACCGCGTCCTCGGCGGTGATGGGGGTGGGGGCGCTGACCACGCCGTTGTTGTTGCTGTCCGCCCGGAACAGGGGCCAGTCGCCGGGCTGGAGAATGTCGTTGTGGCTGCTCTCCGGGGCCTTTTCCAGCTTCACGGTGATGTTCTTGCTGTCCTCCCCGGCGATCACGTCCAGCTTCTGGCCCACATAGCCGCTGCGGGTCACCACCAGGGTATAGGCTCCGTTGGTGTCCAGGGTATAGGTGCCGGTCTCGCCGGGCAGGATCCGCTGGCCGTTGACGTTGCTGGTCAGGAACACTGTGGCGTCGGCGGGGTCGGTGGTGACGGTGGTCTCCACCGGCGGCAGCTTGTTGATCCGGATGGAATAGGTCTGCGCTACGGAGGTGGGCTCGCTGTGGGAAACGGTGACGGTGACGGCCTCCGTCTGCAGGGCGGTGTTCAGGGGAACGTTTACCGTCCGCAGGACGTTGGGCCTGTTGTCCGCGTCATAGGTCAGGGTCTGGCTCCAGTCGCCGCAGGCCACGGTAACGGTCATGTCCGCGTCCAGCCTATAGCCGGACAGGGGGCGCAGAGTCAGCTGGATCTCCGGCACCCGCTGGCCCAGGGACGTTGTGTAATCCAGCACCAGCTTGTCGAAGGCTTTGGATGCATCGTCCTTCTGGTTCAGGGGCAGGGCGCTGCCGTTGTTGTCCGCCAGCTTCATGGAGTTCAGGGTCATGACCCGGTGGGCGGAGATGAGATAGCTCTGATAGAAGGTGACGCCGCCTACGGCCTTGGCCTGGGCCACCTGCAGCTCCATGGAGTTGCCATGGCCGCCGGCGGCCATGAAGTTGGCCACGGAGCCGTAGCCATCGTCCTTGGAGGTCAGCACCTTTTCATACAGCTTGTCGGCGAAGTTGGTGTTATAGTGACCGTAATAGACCATGGTGGTCACATAGGTGCTGTCTGTCCTGGCCCGGTTCAGGAAGAAGGAGGCGTTGTTGGACTCCACGGCGAAGTCATACTCGTGGACGCCTGCGCTGAAAGCCGGGGTCATGGGATAGGGGATGGCCTTGGCGGAGGTGCCGCTCTTGGCGTCCAGCCCCTTGAGCCAGTCCTCCACAATGGGGGTGGGCACCTGCACCGTCAGCCCGGCGGAGGCCTTCACGGCGGCGGTGGTGTGGAAATAGCTGTTCTTGGTGGAGACATAGGTGTAGCTGTCGCCGGGAACCAGGGCGTACACGTCGGCGGTGCCGGTCTGCTGCCGGGGGGCGATCACCGCCCCGGCGTTGTTGGTCAGCTCCACCGTCACATCCTGCTCATGCTCCAGGGTCACCAGAACGCTTTCCCGCTTTTCCACCAGCACCGTATAAGTGACGGCGCGGCCCTCGAAGGTCAGCTCCACGGGGATGATGTACTGCCCCTTGCCGTTCTTCTGGCAGCCGGCCAGGGTCACGTTCACGGGAGCGCCGCCCTGGGCCGCCTTCCCGGCAACGGTCAGCTTGGCCTGGGCGCACAGGGGGGAGGCGGTAACGGTCACCGTGTCCTCTGTGGTGGCCACGGTATAGCTCAGGGTTTTCTTGTCAAAGTCCAGCTTCAGCCGGGCGGAGGCGTCGGATACCACCAGGTCCGTCAGGCTGGGGGTGCGCAGAACGTGCAGGGTATAGGGCTGATACTGCTCGTAGCCGTCCACGGTATACCGGGCCTCCAGCACCACGTCCCCGCCCTCTAGGCTGCTGCCGGGAAGGACCCGGCTCAGCGCCGTGGCCTTGCTCTGCCAGGAGCGGGCGTACTTGGGCAGGGTCTCCACCCCGGCCAGGTATACCCGGACGTTCATCTGCCCCTCGGCGGTGCCGATGCCGTCTCCGGGGACCATGTAGGGATACAGGGTGCCATAGGAATAGTCAGGCACCCAGAAGGTGGCGCCGCCGTCGGTCTCGTCAAACTTGGGGACGTCCTCGCCGTCCTTCCACTGGTTGTCGATGCCCAGGCGGAGCTCCTTGATCCACTTGCCGGAGGGCAGGGGAGCGGACACAGCCGCGCCCTGGGCCGTGACCTCCACGGTGCCCCGGACGTGGTTGATGCCGCCGTCGGACAGGTCAAACTGATAGGTGGCGGGCACCAGCTGCACGGAACCGGCGTTCTTCACGGTGGTCACGGTGCCGAACTCGCTGGTGAAGGTGGCCTGCGCCGGGGTCACGGCATTGCCGTCCTGGGTGGCGGCGATGGTCACGGTCACCCGGTCGCCCGCCTGGAAGGTCTCGAACTTTTCGATGGCGTTTTCCAGGGCGGTGCGCAGGGGGGCCGCCGCGGCGTTGGCGGCGGCATAGAAGCCGCTGTGGGCAGCGTCATAGGCATCCTTGGCGGCGGCGTAGTCCTTCAGTCCGTTGGTGGACGTGTTGTAGGCCGCCATCCGCTCTGCCAGGTGCAGCAGATTCTCGCCGTAGCTCTGGTTGGCATTGGTGGTGAACCAGATGGCCGTCAGTCCCTTGGCGGAGGCGTCCAGGGCATAGCCGTCGCCGTCGTAGTGCAGGGAGTAGTTGTCCGTCCGGCCGTCCACGGCGGTAATAAATCCGCTGTCGATGCCGGAGAAGGTGTGGCCGCTGTTTTTCAGCACGTCCTTCACCGTGTCGCCGGAGCGATAGCCGATATACTCCGGCTCGATGACATAGCCGTCCTGGGCCACGGCCAGCAGGGCGATGCGCCCGTCGTCTGCCGCATAGGCCGGAACCGGCAGCAGAGACAGCAGCATCAGGCACGCCAGCAGCGCGGCCATCAGGCGTTTGGTAACTCTCATGTGATGTTTCCTCCTTTGTTCTTTCTCTATTCAAAACACCTTGCAGGTGATAAATCTTGCCGCAAACCGGCGCAGGGCCGGGGTTTGCTCCCGCCATACCCGGCGGGCGCTTTCCAGCAGGGCCAGGCACCGCCGCCGCTGGTCCTCCGTCATGGTGTGGCCGCTGTACCACACCTCCCGCTCCAGATACACCAGGTCCTCCGCGTCCTCCGGGGACAGGGGATCCTCCGGGAGGCCCGGCTGACCCAGCAGGTCATGGACGGCGCACAGGATGTATCCGCAGCCCATGCGGCAGTCCGGATCCTGATACCGGGCCGCCGCCTGCCTTAGCCGCCTGCGGCCCAGAAGGGCGCGGACGGTCAGGGCCAGCAGCCCCAGCGCCAGCGCCGCCGCCAGGGTCAGCAGGGCATTGCGGACATATTCCGCCCGCCGGTCCTGGGGCTGTTCCTCCTCCGGGACGACCTCCGGCTCCCGCTCCTGAACGGGGGTGTCCGGCACGGGGGTGTCTCCCTGGCCGTTTTCTCCCTCCGGGCCGTTTTCCGGCAGCCGGTATTCCACCAGGTCCGTATAGCCTGGGGCGGCGTCAAAGGGCAGCCAGCCCACGCCGTCCAGATAATACTCCGTCCAGGCGTGGCTGCTCTGCTCCGTCAGGGTCAGGGTGCCGCCGGGGGCCATGGCCTCCGCCTGCTGGCGGGTCACGACGTACCCCTCAGCGTATCGGGCCGGGACGCCGCAGCACCGCAGCAGCAGAGCCGCCAGGGTGGCATAGTGGATGTCGCTGCCCTGCTGGCCGCCGGAGGCCATGGCGGCGGCGATGTCGCCGCCGGACACCGAGGCCCCCTGGCGATAGCTGACGCTCTGGGAAAGCCAGGCCAGCACCGCCGCCTTGGCCTGGGTGGTGGTCATATCGCTCTCCGGGGCAAAGGCCCGGGTCAGGGCCTCATAGGTGCTCTGGGGCACCGTCAGATAGTGGTCATAGACCCACTGGCGGTATACCGCCTCCCCCTGGCGATAGGGAGTGTCGTCCCCGGACCGGGACAGGGCGTCCTGCAAGAGATAGCTGTCCTCCACCGGGTAAACGGACAGGGTGACGGCATCCGCCGGGACGCGGCCCCCCTCTCCGGCCAGGTCGGCGGCGTCCAGGGCATCCGCGGCCGCCCCATAGGGCAGATACAGCCGCTGGCGGCAGGCCCCGGCGTTGGCCACGGTGACGGTCCGGCTTTCGCCGCCGGATACGTCCTGCCAGGCGGCGGAAACCTGGGTGGAGGGGAAGAAATAGTCCCTTTGCAGGGTATACAGGGTGTCGGACCGGGCCGCCAGGGCCTTCCCCTCCAGGGGCTGCCAGCTGCGGCCGGTGTACTCCCCGGCGGCGAAGCCCCGCAGATACAGGGGCTCCCACCGGTCCATGGTCACGGTCAGGGCCGTCTGGCTGCCGGAGCCGTGGGGCCGGGTCAGGTCCCCCTCCGGCAGGGGAGAGGGATGGGACTCATACCGCAGCCGGTGCAGAAAGACGCCGTTCCCCTGTGCCGGGACAAGGCCGGGGATCAGCGGGACAAGGGCGCAAAAAGCCGCAACAAAAAGGGACAGTCCGGCCAGCATCGCCTGCCGCCCCAGCCCCTGCCGGGGGAGCAGGCACATCAGCCCGCCCACCAGCAGAACCGCCAGCGGCCAGCCCCCCTCCAGAAGGCCCATCAGCCGCAGCATCAGCGCCGCCAGGCCCACGGCCAGGCAGAACCCCGGCCATCGGCGGCGCAGGGCCAGCGCCGTGACTCCGCCGGTGAGGACCGCCAGGGTCAGCACCAGGGGCCAGACGCTGCCGCCGCCGGAATAGGGCAGGTGATACCGCCCGGTCTGCAGCAGCAGACGGTGATTTGCCAGATTCCTCAGGGCGGCTGCGGCGGCGGTCAGCCGGTTCCGGCACAGGACGGCCCACGCCAGCCACGCGGCCAGCACCGCCGCCAGGGCCGCCAGCCGTCCGGGCTTTTCCCACCGGACCAGCAGGCCCAGGCACAGGGCCGTCACGGCGGCGGCTATGGGGAGAACCGCCGGGGCCAGGCTTCCCGCCGGGTGCAGCCACTGCCACACCCCGGCCCAAAGCCCCGCCAGAAACACGACGCCCCCCGGCAGGGCCCCGGGGCCGGCGGGTTTTCCGCCGGCGGGCTTCTCTATTCGGATGGAGGATGATGGTTTTTTCACGTTATTGCGCACTCCTGATCCACTGCTGGATTTGTTGGGGCATCTGCTCCGGGATAAAGACGCCGGGTTCGCCGCCCTGTTGGCTGCACCGCAGCACCAGGGCGTTTTCCGGCAGGTCCGGCGGCATCCGGCAGCACAGGCAGATCACCGTGCCCGCCTCCTGCCAGGGAGGCGGGTCGGACTCCTGAGCCGGGGACTTCATCAGCTCCGGCAGGGCCTGGGCCAGCTGCTCCTGGGCGCCCAGGGTGCGGCTCTCATAGCCCTCGGGGCCGTTCCAGGCCAGCCGGAAGCTCCGGCCCTCCAGGGCCTGGCACAGGGAGGCCGCCGCCTCCATCAGGGCGTCCGCCAGAGGGGGCGGGGCCTTCTGCCGCAGCACCAGCACCGTCAGCCGGTGGTCCACCGGCCGGGCCGGGTCCCGGACCACCAGCCGCCCGGTTTTGCCGGAGAGCTTCCAGTGGACCTGGCGCAGGCTGTCGCCGGGGGCGTAGTCCCGGACCTGGAAGGTCTCCGTCCGGTCCGTTCCCCGGCGGCCGGGGTCATAGACGCTGCCCTCCCGCCGGGGGCGCAGGGCCTGAAAATCCTCCATATCCAGAGGAAAGGTATCCGGCATGACGCACAGCTGGCCCCGGGCCCGGCAGGGGGCCGGAACCGGCAGCAGGGAGAAGGCGTCCCACACCGTGACCCCGGTGATGCGCAGGGTCAGGCAGCCGCACAGACGGCTGGACACGGCGCTCTCCCCCTCCGGCAGGGTCATGCAGGCGGTTTCGCCGGTGACGGTGTTCTCCGCCGCCAGGTGAAACCGCACCCGTCCCACCGGCAGGGCCCGGGGACGGCGCAGGGTCAGGCGGACGGCGGCGGGCCGTCCCTTTTCCGCAGAGGCCGGGCAGGACAGCTCCGCCCGGAGCTTCCGGCGGCACAGCAGAACCGCCAGCCAGGACAGCACCGGCAGCGCCAGCGCCGCCAGCCCCACCGCCAGCACCGGCCCCGAGGGGGCGGCGATATACCCCGCCGCCAGCAGCAGAAGGCACAGAACCCACAGCGCCTGGGTCATAGGGTCCGCTCCGTCATGGCCGGGGCGGAAGTCTCCTCCAGCACCTGGGCCAGAATGGCCTCGGGGGTATAGTCGTTGAGCCTGGCCCGGGAGGACAGCATCAGCCGGTGGCCGAACACATAGGGAACCAGCTCCGCCGCGTCCTCCGGCAGAACGAAGTCCCGCCCGGCGGCAAAGGCCGCCGCCTTAGCGCACCGGCACAGGGCCAGGGCCCCCCGGGGGCTGATGCCCAGGCGCACCATGGGGTGACTGCGGGTGGCCTCGGTCAGGCGGGCAATGTAGTCATACACGGGGTCGGCGATGTGGATGGCCCGGACCCGGCGGATGGCCTCGCACAGGGTCTCACGGTCCGCCACGGCCTGCACCCGGGTCAGGGGGTCCTCCCCGCTGCGGTCCCGGAGAATGTGGATCTGGCTCTGCAGGTCCGGATAGCCCATGCTGAGCTTCATGAGAAAGCGGTCCAGCTGGGAATTGGGCAGGTCCTGGGTCCCGGCGGAGCCCACGGGGTTCTGGGTGGCCAGCACCGCAAAGGGCCGGGGCAGGGGATGGGTAACGCGGTCCACCGTCACCTGGCCCTCCTCCATGGCCTCCAGCAGGGCGGACTGGGTTTTGCTGGAGGTGCGGTTGATCTCGTCCGCCAGCAGAAGATTGGTCATAATGGCCCCGGGCTGGTAGACCATGCCGTCCTTTCCGGGCATGGAGAAGCCGATGATATCCGAGGGCATGGTATCCGGGGTGAACTGGATGCGCTTGGTGTCCAGCCCCAGGGCCCGGGAGAAGGCCAGGGCCATGGTGGTCTTGCCCACGCCGGGGACGTCCTCCAGCAGGACGTGGCCCTCGGCCAGCAGGGCGATCCACACCTTGGAGATCACGCCGTCCTTGCCCACGATGGCCTTCTTCACTTCCGCCAGAACATTCCGGGTTATTTCGTACATACGCGTTTCCTCTTTCTTATAACGATGATGACAATGCCCGCCGCCGCCGGAACCGCCGCCCCGGCGATGAGCCAGGGAAGGGGGGAGGCGCTTGCAGAGGCCGCCGGGGGGATATCCCGCAGGTCATACAGCCGCCCCTGGCCTGCCCGGAGCCGGTCCAGGGCCTGCAGGGCCAGAATGGCCTGCTCGGTAGCCATCAGGTCCTCGGGCCCCTCCGCCGTGTGGCGGAACAGGCCCTCCCGGGTGCGATAGGACAGCAGTCCGTCCCGGAGGGTGCGGCCATTCTGGATAAATCGGGGGTCCGTTTCCGGGTCCAGGCCCAGACTGCACAGGGCGATGAGCACCTGGGCGGTGCTTTCGGCGTTGGGGTCCCCCCAGCTGACGAAATCGCCGTTTTCCGTCTGCTGGCCGGACAGCCACGCCAGCCCCCGGCGGATGGCCTCCGCCGTGGCGGGGTCCTCCTGATAGGGGGCCAGAGCCTGCAGGGCCATGGCCGTGATGTCCACGTCCGCCGTCCCGGCGGAGAGGCCGAAGGCCCCTTCCTCTGTCTGGGCCGACAGAATGGCCCGGCGCATATCCTCCCGGGTATAGGCCGCCCCCTCCGGCACGGCGAAGCCGCCGCTGTCCAGAGTAATCAGGGCAAAAATCCAGCCGTTGAGCCCCTGGGCCCCCAGGGAGCGGGAGCGGGACCAGTTATAGGTCCCCTCGGCCACCAGGTCGATGGGCTTTCCCTCCCGGTCCCGGCCAAAGGCGGTGGGGTCCCCGCCCTGGGCCTGCACCGCCAGGGTGATGCGGTGCCACTCGGTGGCCTTGATGCGGTCCAGACCGCCGTTTTCCCGGTACATGGAGGTGACATAGGACTCCAGATCCCGGAGATAGTCCGGCCGCTGAAGCCCGGCCCGGCCGGAGGCGACGGCCAGCCAGTCGGATACGGAGTCTCCCGCCGTCAGGGGCCGGTTTTCCAGCAGGGGGCGGAAATCCTCCCCCCAGGCGGGGCAGATCAGCGCCGCCGCCAGCATCAGGGCCAGCAGAGCGCCTGCCAGGGATCTTCTCATGGAATGGGCTCCTCCTTCCGCTCCCCACATCGGGAGCAGGTATAGATGATGACGCCGTCCCGGCGCTCCGTTTCCTGGAAGTCGTGGCCCAGGGCCGGAATTTCCTGGGTCCGGCCCACGTCGCCGCACACCTGGCAGGTGACGGCGGCCTGGCCGGGGTGGGTGCAGTCCGGGGCCGTGGTCTGCTGGGGCTGGCCCCAGCGGTGCTCGTCGATGTACTGGCCGTTGATCCAGCGGCCGCAGTAGGTGGACAGGGCCCCGTAATTGCCGCCGGTGGCGTCATAGCCGCCGATGTCCTTGCCGTAGGCCAGGGTGAAGCGCAGATACAGGGTGTCGCCGGAGGACAGGAAGTAATTGGACAGGCCCTTTCCGGCGTAGGTCTGGCCGCCGATGGAGTACATCCAGCCGGAGCCCTGGGTATAGTCGAACTCGCCCAGGCTGTCGGGGTCGTGCTGGCCGGTGAGGTTCAGGCCGTCCCGGAGGATTTTGGCCCAGAGGTTTTCCGGGATGTCGGGATAGTCCATGAACCCTGCCCGGCTGATGCGGCGCAGATAGAACCCGACGTCCGGGGAGCCGCTGTATTCGTATTCATAGCCCCACTCCTCCAGGGCCTCCATAACGGCGTAGGACGCCGGAACGTTCTGGCGCACCTGAACGGCAAAGGGCTCCTCCGGCAGGCCCATGCCCATGGTGGTGATGTCCAGGACCACATAGGCCGTGCCGATGACATCGCCGGTGTCCACAAAGCGGTAGATGATGCGGTAGGACACATAGCGGGAGTTGCCCTGGCCGTCCCAGGCCCGGATGGAGATGGTGTGGGCCTCGCTGTCGCCGGAGAAGGGGTCGGGGAAGCGCAGCTGGTACTCGAACACCGGGTTGCCGGTGGGCTGAAGGACCCGCTTGCCGTCCAGGTATACCTGGATATTGCTCTCCGGCAGGGAGCGGCCGGTGTAGGCGGTGGCCTGCACCGTCAGGGTGAAGTTGCGGTTGGTGGTTTCGGTGACGCCCTCTAAGTTGGTGACGATGGTGGGGGGATGGTCGCCGATGGTGGGGTGGCGCTCGTCGGCCTTCTGGGCCGCGTAGCGGATGGCGTAGTTCACCTCCTGGACGGTTTTATTGCCGTCCTTGCGGTAGAGGGTGAAGTAGTTGGTCTCGCCCCGGCAGAGCCGGGCCTGATAGTTCCGGCCGTCGGCGGTGAGGTACTGGCCGTTCTGGGAGGTCTGGCTGTTGCGGAGCTTGACCTTCAGGGTCTGGCCGTTGGCGTTGAGAATATAGGCGTAAAAATGCAAGGTGTCGCCGGTGAGCTGGTCATAGGTGATCTCGCCGCTGCACAGGTCCGTGACGATCCGGGGGGAGGCGTCGTCGGAGGGGCCGGGGGTGGGATCGGCGCCGCCGGGGGTGTCGTCCCGGGGGCCGTCGTCCTTGGGCGGGGCGTCCGGGTCCGGGTCCTGGCCGGGGTCCTCGGGCGGAGTATCCGGGTCCTGGGGGGTGTCCGGCTGGTCGGGCTGATCCGGGGTATCCGGCTGTTCCGGCTCCTGGGGCTCCTCGGGGGTGTCCGGTTCCTGGGGGGTGTCCGGTTCTTCCGGCTGGTCCGGAGGCGTCTGGGGCGATTGGGACTGTCCCTCCGGGCGCAGGGGGTCCGCCTGGGCCTGGGGCAGGGGCGTGGGGCCACCGGTGGACAGGCCCAGCCCCGGCAGGGCCGCCGCCAGCACCAGGGCCGCCGCCAGAAGCACCAGCAGTCCCCGCAGAAGATGGGTTTTGCGATTTTTCATACCGTGTCCTCCCGGATAAACAAAAAATGGTGTTATTCTGCCATTGCAGAATAACACCATAACCGTTTTTGGAAATTATTCGTGTGCACACAGTAGGTCTCCCGACTCGTACCTCAAGCGGCGGGTCTGTCCTGCCTTCTCAGAAGGAGTGCCTTCCAATGACCGGCTTTCGCCGACGGACAGATGCCTTGGTACACACGGTGTTGGTCAACGCGGGGCTCGTCCCCATTCCCTTGTTCATCAATGCGCCTGACCCGCAGGGGGCCTTTGCGGCCACATTGCCTCTGGTGAAGTATGTCGAATTTATTATACAGGGCGGCAGGGGAAATTGCAACCCCCGGCTGTGATATTTTACATGCGCGGATCCTGCCGAAAAAAATCTCGCTTCTTAACATGATTTTAGCGTTTTCTTAACGCTGAAATATGGTACAATGGTGACATTACAGGCGCGGGGAGGGGAAAAACAGCCATGAAGCGCTTTCAGATCCGCTGGCCCGACGAGTGGCTGAGGCGGACTCGCCTGTTCCGGACGGACCTGCTGTCTTATTCCGGAAAGGATTTTATCGTATCCGTGTCGCTGTATCTGATCTCGGTGGGGTTCTGTCTGGTGCTGCGGAACTTCGACCCCAACAACGACACCAGCTATGTGTCCATGATCTTCCTGCTGGACGTGTTTTTGACGGCCCTGCTGACGGACGGGTTTTTCTTCAGCCTGACCATCGCGGTGTTCGCCGTGCTCAGCGTGGACTACATCTTCACCCCGCCCTTCTGGGAGGTCAGCTTCACGCTGGCGGGCTTTCCGCTGACGTTCCTGGTGATGATGACCATCTGCGTGGCGACCGGTATCGTTACCAGCCGGGCCAAGAAGGTCAGCGAGATGGAGCGGGAGGCGGAGCGGGAGAAGATCCACAGCAACCTGCTGCGGGCAGTGTCCCACGACATCCGCACCCCGCTGACGGGCATCGTGGGGGCCACCAACGTCCTGCTGGAGCAGGATGACACCCTGACGCCCCAGCAGCGGCGGGAGCTGCTGAAAAATGCCAACGAGGAGGCCCAGTGGCTGATCCACATTGTGGAAAATCTCCTGTCCATCACCCGCATCGGCGCGGGGGAGGACGCGCAGGTTACCAAAACGCCGGAGGCGGCGGAGGAGGTCATCGAAGGCGCTGTGGGCAAATTCCGGCGGCAGTATCCGCAGATCGACGTCCGGGTGGAGCTTCCGGAGGAGTTCTTCCTGGTGCCCATGGACCCGCTGCTGATCCAGCAGGTGATGACGAACCTTCTGGAAAACGCCGCCGTCCACGGCGTCACCACCACCCGGGTGGTGGTATCCCTGGAAAAACAGGGGAAATGGGCCCGGTTCACCGTGTGCGACAATGGCCGGGGCATCCCGGAGGGACGGCTGCACAACCTGTTCGACGGCACCCAGAGCGCCCAGAAGGGGGACAGCACCCGCAGCATGGGCATCGGCCTGTCTGTGTGCAAAACCGTGGTGGCAGCCCACCGCGGCAAAATAAAAGGAGAAAATATCAAGGGGGGCGGCGCCCGGTTCACGGTGGACCTGCCCCTGGAGGAGGATGAACATGAAGATCAAGGATAAGGTTCTGATCGTGGAGGATGAGCAGAGCATCAGCAATTTCATCTCCATGGTCCTCAACGCCAGCGGATACGATACCATCATTGTGGGCAGCGGTGAAGAAGCGCTGACCATGATTGCCTCCCACTGCCCGGACCTGATCGTCCTGGACCTGGGTCTGCCGGATATGGACGGCATGGAGGTGCTCAAGTCCGTGCGCAAGTGGTCCAATCTTCCGGTGGTGGTGGTGTCCGCCCGGAACCACGAGCACGACAAGGTGGACGCGCTGGATTACGGGGCCGACGACTATCTGGTGAAGCCCTTCGGCACCTCCGAGCTGCTGGCCCGCATCCGCACCGCCATCCGCCATACCCGCACCACCCTGGCCAACTCCCAGATCGCCCAGTCCGGCAAATTCACCGCCGGGGACCTGACCATCGACTATGACAAGCACCAGGTGCTGATCCGGGGCGAAAACGCCAAGCTGACGGTGAACGAATACAAGATCGTGGCCCTGCTGGGCAAATATGCCGGCAAGGTGCTGACCTATGACTTCATCATCCGGGAGCTGTGGGGCCCCAAGGCCAAGGCCGACAACCAGATCCTCCGGGTGAACATGGCCAATATCCGCCGCAAGATCGAGGACACCCCCGGCCAGCCCCAGTACATCTTCACCGAGGTGGGCGTGGGCTACCGTATGCGGGAGGGAGACTGAGACCGTCCACTTCCGGAGGGCGATTGGCGAAATACATAAAATCTATGTCATAAATTTGTAAAATAGGGGCTATCTTTTTCCGGATGTATATGGTACAATCAGAATATCCCAAATGTATGCGGTACAACATGGTGCCGGAGAAGGTAGGTCTTATCTTATGGAACACAATGCGATCCTGGACAGCAAGCTGTCCCTGAGCAGCAACATTCCCCTGTACGCCCAGCTGGTGGGCATCATCAAGCGGGAGATCTCCTCCGGCGCGCTGAAAATCGGGGACCTGCTGCCGTCGGAGGCGGAGCTGTGCCGGGCGCTGGATATCAGCCGAAACACCGCCCGCCAGGCCATCGGCGAGCTGGAGGACGAGGGACTGGTGGTCCGCAAGCGGGGCAAGGGCACCTTTGTGGCCGACCCCAACAACAACCGCCGGGGCGTGCGCTATTCCTTCACCACGGAGGTCTCCTCCCTGGGCAAGACGCCGTCGTCCACCCTGGTGGATTTCGGCGTGGTGATCCCCACCCGGGCCATCTGCCAGCGGATGGACCTGCAGGAGGGAACCCCGGTGTATTGCTTCACCCGTGTCCGCAACGTGGACGGGGAGCCGCTGATCCTGGAAACCTCCTACTATCCCCAGTACATCTATCCCAACCTCACCCGGGAAATGGTCCAGACTCACAGCTTTTACAGCCTGCTGTATCATGTGGGGATCACACCCTTTTCCGCCGAGGACAGCTATGAATCCGTGATCCTGGACGCCCCCCGGGCCAGCCTGCTGGGGGTGGAGCCGGGCAGCTGCGCCTTTTATCACCAGCGCCGCACCCGCACCGAGGACGGCCGCATTTATGAGTATACCCGCAGCTATATCCGGGGCGACCGGGTCCGGCTGGACGTGCATATGCAGAAAAGCGGCATGAGCTTCACCCGCATCATCGACTGACAAAGTAACAGCAAGGCCCCCGCGCAGCGCGCTGCGCGGGGGCCTTATATTGGTTCACAAAGTCAACCCCCGGCAGAGCC
>OOCH01000482.1_pt1 | contig 41637 bp, 54 predicted proteins | sample 1671641 | NCBI WGS metagenome assembly OOCH01 (sample SAMN06348177, study PRJEB24527) | human gut metagenome | biome: human gut; feature: ankylosing spondylitis patient; material: feces | host: Homo sapiens | place: China | collected 2015-10
CATGGCCCGCCAGTCCGGCGAGAACCTGACCAACAGCCCTGTTTTTGGGCGCGAGCTGGAGCAGGCCGCCAATGAGCTCAGCGAGGTGTGCGATGACCTCAAGGGGGCTGGCCATGAATAACGAGCTGTTGCCCTTTGCCTTTGAAGACAAGCTGGTGCGCACCATGCTGGATGCCCAGGGTGAACCGTGGTTCGTGGCCAAGGACGTGGCCTTGGCGCTGGGCTACCAGTGGGCAGGTATCAGGAATGTGCAGCATATCCCCAAGGAATGGAGGCTGGTTGAATCCGTTTCAACCAGCTTTGGAGAGAAGCAGACGTGGTTCCTTTCCGAGCAGGGGCTCTACTTTTTCGTTGCCCGCAGCGACAAGCCCGCTGCCCTGCCTTTCCAGAAGTGGCTGGCCGGTGAAGTCCTGCCCGCCCTGCGCCGCACGGGCACTTATGCTCTGGCGGAGCAGGACAAGGCCGTGGGGCCGCAGGCGCCCGCCTGGCTGGGCTCGCTTTCTCGGGTGCAGCGCCTGCATTGCCTGCGCCTGGCCGTGCAGGCCCGGCAACGCTTTTGCGGCTATCTGGCCCTGCCCGAACAGGGCACGGAGGACGTGACCCTGGACAATTTCATCCGCACCTGCTGCCGTCAGGATGAGGACGGCAGCAGGTGCGCCGTGGAACTCTACCGGGAGTTTGCCGCCTGGTGCGAGCGGCGCGGCAGCACTCATGCGGTGATGACCTACCGGCATTTTGTGCAGCTCATGCGCGGCGGCAGGCTGCTGCCCCTGCGGCGCCTGCGTCCCAGCGTGATCTTTGCGGCCAGGATATGCCGCGAAGGGTAGACCCTGTTTCCCCCCCCCCTTTTTGACCATCAACGCCCCCATTTCGGGGGCGTTTTTTTGTGCCCTCCTTACAAAATTGCATAGACCGGGCCAAAAATTGCCCAAAATGGCGCCCCGTGTAAAATTTACAACAGAAAAGTTTTTCTCTGGACAATTCTGTTTTTCTTGTGTTCTTTTGGGACAAACAAAGCGAGTCGCCATGCAGAACCCTCCTCAGACCCCCCTCACCACGGCCCAGCGCCTGCAGGCCTATCTGGACTGCGAGCAGGCCATCCTTTCCGGTCACCAAAGCTACAGCATCGACGGCATGACGTTCAGCCGTGCCGATCTGTACCGCGTGCAGCAGGCCATCAGCAGCCTGCGGGCCCAGCTGGCCAGTGAGCAGGCCGCGGCCGCCGGTGGGGGGGCGTTCGGCATCCATACCACCAGGGTGGTGTTCTGATGCGGGCGTATGCGGCCCTTACCAGCGCCGTGGCCGGTTTGCTGGGCGTTTTCAGCCCGGAGGCGGCCCTGCGCTATGCCCGCGGCCATGCCCGTCTGGCGGCCGTGATGGGCTACAACGCCGCCCGCCGTGACGGCGCCAATGCCCGCTGGCGGCCGCATGATGACAACATCAACGCCCGCAACCTGCGTGACCGGCGGCTCATCCAGGCCCGCGCCCGCCAGATAGCGGCGGACAGTCCCGTCATCAGCGGCGCGCTGGAACGGCTGGTGGCCAACGTGGTGCATCGCGGCATCCGGCCGCAGTGCCAGATCACCGGCACGGACGGTGAGCTGTGCGAGGCCAAGAACCAGCGCGTGGAAAAGGATTTTTCCGCCTGGGCCGATGTGGCCGGCTTTTATGACCTGCAGGCCCTTGCCCTGCGCCATTGCTGGCTGGACGGCGGCTGCCTGCTGCACTGGTATCCCCGCCGGGAATGGCTGGCCGAGGGGCTGGTGCCGCTGGGCGTGGAGCTGCTGCCGCTGGATGCGCTGGATACGTCCGTCAACGGCGAACAGCCGGGCGGCAACCGCGCGTTCGCGGGCATCGAGGTGGACAGGTACGGCCAGCCCGCTGCCTGGCATGTGCGGGCCGAGGTGCTGGGCGACGGCCTTGACCAGATCATGGGCATGGGTGGCTGGGGCGGCATGGGCCTGGGCAACAGCGTGCGCCTGCCGGTGCAGAGCTGCGTGATGGTGAGCCGCCCGCATCGCATCGGCGAGCTGCTGCCGGTCAGCTGGCTGCAATCCATCATCATGACCGTGCAGGATCTGGACGAATACCAGAACAGCGAGCGCGTGGCCGCCCGCCTGGGCGCGGCCTTTGGCGTGTTCGTGACCCTGCCGCAGGGCGAGACGGGCAATGCCCTTAACGGTACGCCCATCAAGCCCGCCCTGACCGGAGGCTCGGATACCCTGGGCCGCATCATCAGCGGCACGGAGTTCGTCGGCCAGGGGCGCATCGACGCCCTGCCCTATGGCACCAATATCCACCAGGCCAAAAACGAGCGCCCCGGCATCACCTACGAGCCGTTCGTCAAGGCCACCAACCGCGCGGCCGCCTGCGGCATGGGCCAGAGCTACGAGAGTTTTGCGGCCGATTTTTCCGACAGCTCCTACAGCAGCGCGCGGCAGGCCGTGCTGGAAGAACGGCGCGGCTATGTGATGCAGCAGCTGTTGCTGGAGCGCCGCCTGTGCGCGCCCCTGTGGCGTGCCTGGTGCGCCTTCCGTGCCGATTTTGTGGCCGGTGGCCCGGCAGCGGTGCCGGTGAGCTGGCAGGCCCCGGGCTGGAGCTGGGTGGACCCGCGCAACGATGCGCAGGCAGCCCTCATGCAGCTGGAGATGGGCATCACCAGCCGTCGCCAGCTGTGCGAGCAGTGGGGCCGTGATTACGATGAGATCCAGCGCCAGCTGCGCAACGAAAAGGACGATGCCGACCTGCTGGCCGATGCGCCGCAGGAAAGCACGCCCCAGGCGCGTCCCGATGCCGGTGATGCCCGTGGTCAGGGCCAGGACGGCAGCGATGACGCGCCGCAAGGATAGGAGATTTTTTATGTCTGTTCCCAACCCCGCACAGGGCGAAGGCCGCCAGCAGTACCTCAAGCGCTGCATGACGGCCGCCATGGCTGACGGCATGGATGAGGGCGCGGCTTTTTCGGCCTGCACTTTCGTATGCCGTCAGCACGCCCTGAAGGATGAGAGCCCGTCCGAACAGCTTTCCGGCAGCGTGGAGCTGCTGGATGATGTGGCATCCCCCGATGCTGCTGGTCACCCCCGTGCCCAGGATGGCGAGGTGCAATCCTCCTCCCGTCGCTTCGCCATCCTGGGCTATACCGGCCAGCCCATCAACCGCTGGTATGGCCGTGTCGTCATCGACCTGTCCGGCATCCGTCTGGATGCGCATCTGCCTGCCCTGCGTGACCACGATACCGGCAAGATCGTGGGCGTGGTGGATAGCCACGAAGTCGATGCCAGCGGCCTGCAGCTGCGCGGCACGTTTTCCGGCGTGACCGAGGATGCCCGCGAGGTGCTGGCCCTGGCCGATGAGGGCTTTCCCTGGCAGGCCAGCATGGGCGTGTGGTGCGAGGTGCTGGAAGAGGTCGAGCCCGGCGTGGTCGTGGAAGTCAACGGCCAGGAGCTGGTCGGGCCGCTGGAAGTATGGCGCAGATCGTATGTGCGCGAGATTTCTTTTGTGCCCCTTGGGGCCGATGCAAACACTGCGGCTGTTTCGTTGGCCGCAAAGGAGTCGATGATGGGTAACAATATCACCGAAGCCGCCCCGCAGGGCGGCGCCGAGGACCTGCACGAGACCGTGCCCCAGGGCGCGCCCGCTGCCACGCCCCCTGCCGATGCTCTGGCCCCTGCTGCCACGCCCGTGGCGCAGGGTGCTGCCGAGGATCTGGCCGCGGCCGTCGCTGCCGAGCGCCAGCGTGTGGCCGGCATCCTCAAGCTGTGCGCCACGCACAACATCCCGCAGGAAGAGCAGATGAAGATGGTGGATGAGAACCTGAGCCTGGATGCCGCCCGTGCCCGCGTGCTGGACCTGCTTTCCGCCCGTCCCGGTGGTGCGCCGGTGGGCGTGGTGGAAATGGGCGATGACGAAGGCAAGCGCCTGCGTGCCGCGGCTGCCGACGGCCTGTACATGGCCTGTGGCGGCGTGGTGGAAAAACCCGCGCCCGGTGCCGAGCAGTTCCGCCATATGGGTCTGGCCAGCTTCGTGCGCCTGAGCCTGCGCCGTGCCGGTGTGCATGGCGTGGACTACATGAGCAATGACCAGCTGGGCCGCAAGATGCTGGGCGACATGAGCGTGCGCATGGCCGCCAGCACCAGCGACTTTGCCAATATCCTGGGCGACGTGCTGCACAAAAAGCTGCGCGAGGGCGCCCAGGCCATGCCCAACACCTTCGCGGCCTGGACGGCGCGTACCAGCGCCGTGGACTTCCGCGACATCTACGGCGTGAGCCTGAGCGATGTGCAGGCCCTGCCGCAGGTGCTGGAAAATGGCGAATATCCCGTGCTGCCCATGAGCGACAGCGGCGAAAAGTACCGCGTCAGCAAGTACGGCGGCCGCTTCCGCCTGAGCCTGGAGATGATCGTCAATGACGACCTCAACGCCTTTGCGGCCCTGCCGCGCAAGATGGCCACGGCCTGGGAAGTGACCAAGGGCAACATCGTGTATGACCTGCTCAAATCCAGCACGGTCACCATGAGCGACGGCAAGCCGTTGTTCGATGCCGCCCACGGCAACCTGATGACCTCCGGCGACCGCATCACGACCGCGGCCATGGCTGCCGCCCGCAAGCTGATGCGCAGCCAGAAGGACATGATGGGCACCCCGCTGAACATCGCGCCGGCCTTCCTGTTGGTCGGCGCCGAGTACGAGAACGAAGCCCTGGTGCTGCTCAAGTCCACGGCCCTGCCCGGTGACGGCAACAACAGCGCCACCTTCAACCAGTGGTACAGATCCGGCATCGTGCCCATCGTGGAACCGCGTCTGGACCTCTCTTCCGGCACGTCGCCCTGGTATCTGGCCGCCAACCCGGCCATGGCCGCCTGCATCGAGGTGGCCTACCTCAACAACAACGAGGGCGTGGAACTGTTCGAGATGCCCGAGTTCGAGACGGATGGCCTGTGCTACAAGGCCCGCGGCGTCATGGGCTGCGGTCTGGTGGACTGGCGCGGCATGGTCAAGAATCCCGGCAAGGCTGCCGGTTAAAGGAGCAAAACGATGGCTCAGAACTACAGGATGAGCGGCGAGAGCATCACCACGGCCCTGTCTTCGGCGGTGGTCTCCGGCCAGCTGACGGCTATCGGCAAGATGGTGGGCGTTGCCAGCAATGACGCCGCCGAGAACCAGCCCAACGTCTATCTGGTGGAGGGCGTGTTCGAGCTGCCCAAAAAAGCCAGCGATACCGTCAACGTGGGCGATCTGCTGTATCTGGACAGCGACGGTAAGAGCGTGACCGTGACCAGCGGCACGCAGCTCGTGGGCGTGGCCTGGGCCGCGTCCGCCAGCGAGGCTGCCACGGCCCTGTGCCGCATCAACTTTGGTGCGGACGACGCCGGCGCGTAAGCGGATGACAGCTGGGGCGGGACATTCCCGCCCCTTCGGGGAGGGATATTTGCATGAAAGTGAAAGCACTGCTTGAACTTTTGGCCGACTATGAGCCGGAAACGGACGTGCTGCTGGTGCGGGACTGCCCCAGGGATGGCGTGGTCTCGCTGCTGCCTGACGGTCAGGAGTCCTGCCGGGAAAAGCCGCTGGTGGTGCCGTTTTTGCGCATCAGCGACATCGACCCCTGCCGGAGCCTGGCTGACCTGCATGGCACGGGCGAAGTGGAGTTTTTGGCCATCTATCCCGGCGAGCCGCTGGTGGATCAGGTGGAAGTGCCGGTGGAAGGTGAGGCATGAGCCAGACAGAGAATCTTTCCGTGCTTGATATCACGATGCCTCTTGACCGTCATGGCAAGCCGCGCTGCGTGACCGCCATCCGCATCAACGGCATGATGCTGGAAGGCTGTTTTGAGTTCGGCCTGAACGTGCGTGGCGGCGAGCCGGTTAAATACCATGTTGGCCTGTATGACAGGGGCATTTCTTTGCTGCTGCGGCAGAAGTCTGTCGGGGAGGATGAAGCATGAGCATGGTCGTGACCATGGATGACATCAAGGTGCTGGCCTACCATTTTTATCTGCAATGGGAGGACGGCGCCACCTACACCGACCACCCTCAGGACCCCGGAGGCCCCACCAAGTACGGTGTGGCCCTCAATTACAACCGTGACGTCATCCCGGACAAGAACGGTGATGGCCGTATCGACGCCGAGGACGTGCGCCGCCTGACCGAGGCCGACGCCCGCGCCATCTGGGCAAAAAGCTACTGGGCCGTGGGCCGGTGTGATGCCTTTCCGCCCGCCCTGGCCTTCATGATGGCGGACATGACCGTCAATCCCGGCCCCGGTGCGGCCCCCAAGTGTTTGCAGCGCGCCATCAATCGCGCCGCGGACGGGGCCTTTTCCGTGGCTGTGGACGGCAAGATTGGCCCGGCCACGCTGGCGGCCATCGGCAGGCTGGATCAGGTGCGTCTGCTGTGGGAGGTGGCCGCCCAGCGGGCATGGTATTACGGCACGCGCTCAAAGTTCGATGAATTTGGCGAGGGCTGGAGCCGCCGGACCACGGCCTGCCTGTACGAGGCCCTGCGCCTGGCCGGGGCCGTGCTGTGATCCGCTGGAGCCTTGGCCTGACCGCGCTGGCCGTTGCTGCCACGCTGTTGTTTTGCTGGCTCTGGCTGCGGTCGGAAAAGCATGCGGCCCTGCTGGAGCAGGAGCTTGCCGCCAGCCGCACCGCCCTGACGGCTCAGGAACAGGCCATGGCCACGCTGAAAACAGAGAACGAACGCATCATGCAGGAGGCACGCCATCGTGAGCAGGCGCTGCGCTATATCGCCGCTGAGGGCGACCTTGCTTTGCCTGAGCTGCTCCGTCGCCTTGACGGCCTGCTCGACCAGCTGCCCGCGGCCGGAGCTGCCGCCGGTAAGCCTGCTGGAGCCCTGCCAGCCGGCGCCTGTCAACCGTAACGTGCTGCCTGCGCTGGCTGCCGGTGATGCCCGCACGGCGGCCATCGAATATGTGGCCTATGCCCAGGATGTGCAGGCCGCCGTGGATGTGTGCAACAGCCGTCTGGCCGCCCTGCGCCAGTGGCGTCAACGGATGGTGCCTGCCGATGATGCGTCCCGATGATGATCTGCCCGGCCGCATGCCGCCGGGCCAGCTGCCGCCCTGGGGTTCCGGGCAGCCTTTGCGGCCCCGTAGTCGCGGCTTTTGGCAGCGCCTGCCCGCCAGCCTGCGCCGGGCGCTGCTGTGGCTGCTGTGGGCTTTTGGGGTGCTGGCGCTTGTGGATATGGCCCTGAGCATCTGGCAGCCCGGGCGGCCCATGGTGGTGGCGACGGCCCTTATCGATGCCGTGGTGCGTCTGGGGGCCGGCAGCCTGCTGGGAGGGTTTTGACATGGCCAATTTGCCGTCCTCTGTACTGGCCGGTCTTTCCTCCCTGCTGTGGTGCCTGCTGCTGGCTGTGCTGGTCTATGTTTGGGGCAAGCAGGACAAGCGGCTGGAAAAAGTGGAAAAAAGCCAGTCCAAAAGCTGGGATGCCATCATCCGTCATGATGAGGCCATCCGCCAGCTGCGTGAGGATGGCGTGCGGGACGCGGACTGCGCCGAGTATCGCAGCAAGCTGGCCATGGACATGATCCATGACCGTGGGCGCATCGACGCCCTGACCGTGCAGATGCAGAGCCGCGAGGCCGTGCGCGGCTGCAAATAGGGGGAGACATGAGCCGTTTGCTGTTTGATTTTCAGGCCATGGCCGCGGATCTGGGCAGGCACGAGATGACTGTGCCCGGCGTGGATGCCCCGGTGATGGTGGTGGCGCGGGATCTTGGCGTGCAGCGTCTTGACCCGGAAGATCAGTCCCATGTTGGTGAGCGTGCCCATTTTACCCGTGCCTGGTACAGCGTGGACGATCTGGACCGGCGTCTGGAGCGTGGCCAGACCGTGACCCTGTGGGGCCGGAAATGGCAGGTGCGTGCCTGCCGCAATCTGGGCATGGGCGCCGGCGAAGTTTTCGGGCTGACGCTGACGCGGCAGCCGGTGAAGCGGGGGGCGTAGGATGGCCAGAGGATTACTGCTGACGGCCTACATGTCCGATGACGCCGTGCGGGAGCTCAAGGCCCTGGAGCGGCGCTTTCCGGCCGAGTTCAGCCGGGCTCTTTCCGGTGTGGGCTTTTTCATGCGCCGTAAGATCCAGCAGGCCATCCGTTCCGGTGGTCCCAAGGGCCACAAGTGGCAGCGCCTTTCCCGCGCCCAGCAGAGCCAGCGCATCGAGATGGCCATGGGCCGCAGGGGCACCCGTCTTTTCGACATCCGGCGCAAGCGTGCCGCAAAGATGGCCGAGGGCAGCAGCCCGCTGGACATGTTGGGAGCGAGTTTCCGCAAGACCGGCTCACGCACGGATTATCCCATGAATCGCATGGTGGGCGGCATCCGTTACAAGAAAGTCCAGGGTGGCAAGGGCGTCATCATCGGCGGTGTCACGCCATCCATGGAAAAATATCTCATCGCCGTGCAGGACGGCGCCGTGACCGACAGGGGCAGTGGTGCGGGCGGTCAGGCCGTGACGCGCAAGATGCGGCGCCTGTTCTTTGCGGCCGGCATCCCGTTGACCACACGGCGCACCCGGCGGCCCAAACGGCCGCTGATGGAACCCATTATGGAACAGTATGGCGACGCCATGCTGGCCTTTATGCGCGAGCGGGTGCGGGTGCTGCTGGTAGGCCCGTATGAAAGCCGGGACGAAACGGCCAAACGTGTTGGCATGTGGGGGTATTGAGCATGACCGGTATGGAGATCTGCCGCATCTGGGCCAGGGCCATCATGGATGATGCCGCCCTGCGCCAGCTGGTGCAGGAACGCACGGGCAGCGCGCTGAAAGTCGTCATCGGCTATGACGTGGTGACGGATCTGGATGAGAGCGATTGCCCGTATGTGGTCCTGCAGCCCACCATGGACAACCGCGGCCCGGACGCCACGGAAAACGAGTTCGAAGTGGCCGTTTTTCTGGGGGCCCTTCTGGAAGGCGGCCCTGAGCCGGGCCCGGGCGGTGTGCCGGAACTGCCGTGCCTGGCCTTTATGGACGACGAATTTTGCCCGGCCGTGCTGCATGCGCTGGACCCTGTGCTTCCCTATCCCGGGTTTGCCGAGGGAGAGCTGCAGATGCCCCGTGCGGGCTATGTGGAAAAGTATCTGCGTCTGACCTGTAAAACAGAAAACCATATCGGCATTGGCGCCGATGTCTGGAGGTAATCATGGCGTACAAACCTGCTGCCCGCGGTTATCGCGGGGAAATGCTGGTCGGGATGGAGACTGAATTCGGCAAACTGCCCGCTGGTGCCGCAGGCTGGAAGATCCCGTTCAACACGGAATCCCTGACCATCAGCCGGGCCAAAAACACGGCGGCCACCCTGCGTGGTACGCGCAACCCCGCCGAGCCTTTTGACGGCAACACCGCGGTGGACGGCGATCTGGTGGTGCCGGTGGACACCAGCACCTTCGGCCTGTGGCTGTCCCTGCTGTTCGGTACACCCTCCAGCGAAGCCCAGGAGGGTGAGACGGGGCTGTACACGCACACCTTTGCCAGCGGCGAAGAGCTGCCCAGCTTCTGGACGGAAGTGATGATCGCCACCCAAACGCCCATCTACAAGCGCAGCCTGGGCTGCAAGATCAGCACGCTGGCCCTGCAGGCCGGTGGTGATGGCGAGCTGACGGCAACCCTGGGCCTGATGGCCGCCAGCCAGACGCAGGAGAGCGCGGCTGCCGTTGCGGCGCCGGAAGAGATGCCCTTCAACCGGCTGGCCAACTTCCAGGTCTTGCTCAAGGTGGATGGTCAGGTGACGGGCAATGCCATGAGTTTTTCCGTCAATCTGGACAACGGTCTGGATGGTGAAGTGCGCCTGCTGTCTGGTCAGGGCTTTCGTGCCGACCTGCCGGAAGGCCTGATGGGCGTTTCCGGCACCATGGACGTGATGGTGACCGACGGCGATCTGTACGCCAAGGCTTTGGCCAGCACGCCGCTGGATCTGGAGCTTTTGTTCACCAAGGGGCAGGAGAGCCTGACCATCAAGCTGCCCAAGGTGCAGTTGCAGGTGACGGGACCGGTCATCGACGGCCCGGCGGGCCTCAAGATGAGCTGGAACTGGCAGGCCTACAGCGTGCAGCCCGAGGATGCGGCCATGACCGTGGAACTGGTCAATACCCTGCCGGACTACACGCCCGGCAACTAAACGGAGGGACATATGCAGATCGCCCTGCCCGTGAGCGGCGAAAAGCTCACCCTGAAAAGCTGGAGCATGGCCAAGGCCGATGATTTTTACGAGGCCGAGATGGCCATGCTGGACATGGATGCCACTGCCCGTGTGGCCGCCCTGCGCGAACTGCGGTCCAAAAAACTTTCGGCTCTGAGCGTTCTTTACGGTGGCCTTGCCCTGGATGACATGCCCAGCCGCGACGTGCTGCTGCTGCTTTCCCTGACGGAAAAGTACAGCGCCAATGTGCCGCTCAATGAAATAAAAAACTTGCTGGCTGGTGGCGATGGTACAGAGACGGAAAGCGCCGCCAGTACTGCGACGACTGCCGGCGCCTGATGCGCCAGCGCGGGACGGACGCCCCCTGCCGTGAGTGCCCTCATGCGGCGGGCGGGCGTCTGCTCCCGGCCAATGCCGCTGTTGCCGGCCTCTGGCTGCAGGTGCAGGGGCAGTGGCGCACGGGCTTTGGCGGCCCCACGGGCCTGGACTGGCCAGCTGTGGAACGCATAGCCGCCCTGTTGCGCGTGCCTGTGACCACGCGCTTGTGGCAGCAGATGCATGCCCTGGAACAAACGGAACTGGCCATCATCATGGAACGCCGAGAGGAAAAATAAATGGCCGCAAGCGCGTATATCATCCTGACCGCCAGAGACGCCGTCACCTCCACCCTGAAAAAGATCCAGGGCGAGATGGAGGCCATGGCCCGCAGTGTGCGGACCTTTGGTGACAGCTTCGCCAGTCTGGCCACGCTGGGCTTTGGTACTGGCCTTGCCGTCAGTCTTTACGAGATCGGCAAGGCCAGTGTTGAAGCCCAGATGCAGGTGGAGCGCCTGGACAAGGCCTTTGGCGCCATCTACGGCAATGCCGCTCAGGCCCAGCAGCAGCTTGATTTCATCCGCAAGACCAGCCGCGAACTGGGGCAGGAGTTCTACAGCACGGCAGAGGCGGCCAAAACGTTTTTTGCCGCCGGTCAGGGCACCAGCCTTTCTTCCCAGCTCAACGAGATATATACCGGATTTTCCAAGGCCGGCGCCGCCCTTGCTTTGCCGGCTGAACGGATGCAGTCCATTTTTGTGGCTCTTGGGCAAATGCTCAGCAAGGGCAAAGTACAGGCTGAAGAAATGCGGACCCAGTTGGGCGAGCATTTACCGGGCGCCTTCCAGATAGCGGCCAAGGCCATGGGCATGACCACGGCCGAGCTGGACAAGTTCATGGCCGACGGCAAGCTGCTGGCCGAGGACCTGCTGCCGGCCATGGCCGAGGCCCTGGAGGAAAAATACGGCCGGGCTGCCGAAAGCTCCGCTGATACGGTGCAGGGCAGCATCAACCGTCTTTCCACTGCCTGGACTGACTTCAAGGCCAACCTGCTGGAAAGCGATCTGGTCATCGCGGCGCTCAATGCCATCGGGGCAGCCGTGGAGCGCATCAACAAGGCCCTGGGCGATGAAAGGCAGCAAAAATCCCTGACCCAGCGGATGCTGGCTGACAAGGAATATCTGGTCAACCGCAGCTGGCAGGAGCGCGAGGGCACGTTTTGGGGCATCTTCCCGCAGCGCGAGCAGATCTATTTCACGCCCGCGCAGAAAGCCGCCTATGCGGAATACGAGAAGATACAGGCCCGTTTTGACGTATATGACCAGCAACGGCAGGCGGAAGAGGAAAGGATCTTCGGCAATTTCCGCCAGGCTGCCGCCGGTGTGGCCAAAACCACATATGAAGGCCAGGCCAAAGCCCTGAAAGAGCTGCGCGATGAGCGCATCAAGGCCGCCACGGAGGCAAGGTCCTTCCTTGCCGACCCCAGCGAGGCGGACAAGCTCATTGCCGATGCCAAGGCGCAATATGAGCGCGACAAGGCGGCGCTGGACAAAAAGTTCAGCGACAAGGCGTCATCTTCGGCCCGCCAGGCCGCCGTGGCCCAGGCCGACTACAACGGCGAGCTGGAGCGCACCCGGCAGACCATCGAAAGCCTGCAGCAGCAGCTTGGGCTGGACAGGACCGAAGATCTGGCCCGGGCCAAGATCCGCATAGAGCAGCAGTACCAGGCCACCCTGAGCAAGACCAATGAAGAGCTGGCCCAAAAGGTGGCCCAGGGCAAGCTGACGCAGGGGCAGGCCGATACCCTGCAGGCCGAGAAAGCCAAGGCAGCCGAACTGCAAATGCAGGTCGCCCTGCGGGATGCCGAGCAAAAGGCGCAGGAGCGTCAGTACAGAGATCTCCAGACCGCCGCGGATTTTTATAAGGAGCTTGGCGATCTATCCGGGGAGTACGGTGAATCGCTGGAATATCAGAACAGGCTCATCGAACAGCAGGCGCAGCTTTGGTTGCAGACAGGCATCCCGCTGTCTGATGTGGAACGGCGCGTTGAGTTGATGCGCGAAGAAATGGCCCGCGATCCCTTTAGCGGTATGATGCGCGGGGCGCGTAAGTGGGCGGCTGAGACCACGGATTATGCAGCAAGTATCGAAGGTGCTTTGACCAGTGCTTTTGATAACGCGACGGAAGCTTTGGCGAATTTCGCATTGACCGGCAAGATGAATATTGCTGATCTTGGCAATTCCATCCTGCAAATGCTTGCCAGGATCGGTGCGCAACAGGCTATCGGTGGGATCGTTGGTGGTTTGGTAAAAGGTCTCGGCGGATTGTTTGGCGGGGACTTGGTCGGTCAAGCAAAGGAAATCATGGGATTCATCCCCGGCATCGCCCATTCCGGCTGGTATGTGGGGCGCGAGGCCCCGGCAGACGGTTTTCGTGCCGTCCCGGCCATGGCCTTTGCCGGTGCCCCGCGTCTGCATTCCGGTGGCGGCTGGTTCGCCCAGGACGAATATCCGGCCATCCTTCAGCGCGGCGAGCGTGTGCTTAATCGGGATGAGACCGCAGCTTACCATGCGGGCATGGCCGCCGGCGGCGACAGGGGGAACAGTAGCGGCAGGGAGCCTGCCGTGTATGTGACCATCAACAATACGACCGGCGAACCGGTCAGCACGCAGCGTAGTCGCGACGGAAACGGCAATACCAATATCGAGGTTTTGGTGGGCAATGTGGTGGCAAAGAGACTTGCGAGCCCGGGGACTGAACTCAATCGTGCCGTCCGGGCAACGACCGGATCGCGTCAATCCGTCATCGGGAGGTAGAAATCATGCCAGCGCCCATATGGCCCCTTGATCTGCCGCAGAAGCCGTTGCGGTCAGGGTATAGTGATAAACTACCCAACAACCAGCTCCGCAGCGAGATGGATAGCGGCCCGGACAAAGTGCGTGGCAAGGGTAAGGCCGAGGTAGAAGTGGATACCGTGACCTATGTGCTGAAAGACGCGCAGCGTGACCTGTTCAAGAACTTCGTGCGGGACACTCTCCAGGGAGGCGTCCTTTGCTTCGACTGGCCGCACCCTACGCTGGGAAAATATGTGCGCGCCAGGCTCGTGGCATCCTCTGACAGCCTGGCGAGTATCCAGCCCTATGGCAATACGCTTGCATGGCAAACGACCCTGACCGTGGAGTATTGGCCCGATGCCACTATCGCCTGATTTCAAGCGTGCCATCTTCGCGCAGACGACGGGGGAACGGGACGTGGTGTTATTTACCATCACGCATCCCCGCTGGACGGACACGCTGCGCCTGTCCACAGACCAGACCGTGCAGAACGGGGAAGATCCTGAGACGGCGGAACCCATCTGGGGAACCTGGAGCCGTGGGGAGTTTTATCGCTATCTGCCCATATCTCCGACCGTGCCGTCATCCAGTGACGAAGAGGCCCCGGCTGGCAGCGTGTCCATCTCCAATGTGGGCAATGCCGTCTCGCCCTATCTGCAAATCGTGGACAGCACCTACCCTCGCGTGACGGTGGAGGTGGTCATGTCGTCGACACCGGACATCGTGGAGCAGTGCTGGCCGGAACTCGACCTGACCCAATCCGGGTGGGATCAAATGGTGGCTGACATCACCTTTGGCATGGATACGGCCAATCGCGAGCCATGCCCGTGGCTGCGATTTGTCCCGGCATATTTCTACAACCTGACAAGCTGAGGCAGATATGGACGTGCGAAAATATCTCGGCATCCCCTTTGCGGATCATGGGCGCGGCCAGGACGGTTGCGACTGCTGGGGCCTGTGCTGCCTTGTGTATCGGCAGGAATGGGGGCTCACATTGCCGGATATGGGAGACAGCTACAGCGACGCATATGCCCGTGGTGAGGTGGATGCGGCTTTTTTGGCTGAATCCGCTGCCGGATGGTGCGTTGAGGTGACGGGGCAGGAATATAAGCTGGGGGACATCATGGTCTTTCGGCGTGGTGGTCTGGAAAACCATGCGGCCCTGTATCTTGAGCGCGGGAAGATGCTGCACCAGCTTGATGGCGCGCAGTCCTGCATCGCGCGTTATGATTCGCCCTTGTGGCGCAACAAACTGAGCCGGGTTTTTCGCCATGTCGCAAAAAACTGACATCACTGTCGCCGGTATCCGTTTTGACGGCGCGGCCCCGTACAAGGCTGTTGCGTTGCCGGGAAAGGATCTTGAGTCCATCGTGATGGACGCCCTGCAAGCCATGCGGCGCGAGGGGCGCTATACCCGTTCGCAGGCCCGTGAGCTGATGCGATATTCCGCCGTGCGCGTCAACGGGGTCGCCATCCCGCGCAAGGAATGGGCGGACATGGTTCCGCCTGCCGGAGCATGCATCGAGATCCGGCGCGGACTTCGTGGTGGTGGCGGTGGCGGGAAGGGCGGCATCGGTGCCATCCTGGGCATCATCGCCATCATCGGCGCGGCCATTGTTGCCCCCATCGTTGGCCCTGCGCTGGCCGCCGGTATCGGCGTGTTTGAGGCTACCACATGGACTGGCATCGTGGCCGGCGGCTTCATATTGCTTGGCGCGGCAGCCAATATGCTGTTCCCTGCCGCGCAGCCCAAATTGCCATCCATCCAGGATAACAAGCAGGAAAGCCAGACCTATTCCATCTCCGGTGCCCGCAACGCGGCCAACCCTTATGGCTACGTCCCGCTGGTGTTGGGGAAACATCGCCACACCCCACCGCTGGCTGCCAAAAACTGGACGTCCTGGGAGGGGGATGAACAATTTTTCCACATGTGCGTTGCCTGGGGGCACGCCAATATTGCAGTGGATGATTTTCGCGTCGGTGAGACGGCTTTGGGGAACTATAAGGATGTTGAGCATGTCTTCCATGCCGCGACGACCGGCGATGACCTCAAGCTGTTCGCCAAGTCCTACAATGAGCAGTCGGTAGGGGCGAAGCTGCTGCAGAAAGAAGAATGGACGACGCGCAGCATCGGAGAGGCCGAGGATATTTCCGTTGACCTCGCTTTCCAGAGCGGCCTTTGCACCATCGACAAAAATAGCGGGAATCAGAACTGGCGAACCATCAAGGTCAAGATCGAGTATTCCCCCACGGGCGAGGATGCGTGGTCAAGTCTCATCCCGGTGAACCGATTCGGCATCACCGGCGGTCAAAGTGGCTGGCTGAACTGGTTCCGATACCGCAAATACGCCATAAGCTGCAACGAAGACGGTAAGCTGATTTTCGGTTCTTCTTCGGGGAAATATCAGGTCTATCCGAATAAAAACGAGTATATCAGTTGTTCTGTCCGGGTCGAAGAACAAGAAACCGAACCTGATGAATACGGACATCGCGGAACGGCTTACAATATCATCGTTTCAGGCGGTGAATACAACGACGGCGGATATATCCACATCTCCGATCACCGGCTGAAATACCTCGTCAAAAACTTCCGCATCACAGGCCTCGAAAAGCAAAAATACGACGTGCGCGCCCGGCGCATCACTGCCGACACGGACAGCCAGTACATCAAGGACGAATGCACGTGGTCCGTTGTCCGGGCCATCGTTAACCGGCCCGCATTCAGCACGCCCGTGCCGATCTGTGTATCCGAGATGCGTATCCGGGCCAGTGAACAGCTTTCGCAGTATGTTGACGACTTCAACGGTCTGGCCGTGTCCGTGGTGCCGGACTGGGATGAAGAGAGCGGGGGATGGGTGGAAAGGGAAACCAGCAATCCCGCCAGCCTCGCACGATTCTGCATCACATCGCGTGCGGCCTTGAATAAACCGTATTCCCTTGCCAAGCTGGACGATGCCGCGTGGCAGGAGTTCTGGCGGTACTGTGATCAGAACGGCTACCAGTTCAATTTTATCTGCGATTCCGAGGAAGCGTTTTGGCAGCGCATGACGGAAGTTCTCGCGCCTGGGCGTGGTGGTCTCGTGGTCAATGAAGGCCGCTTCCTGCCAGCCATCGACAGGACGGGGCTTGTGCCGGTGCAGATGTTCACCCCGCGCAACTCGTGGGGCATGAAGGTAAGCCGTGATTTTTACGACCTTCCCCACGCCCTGCGCGTGTCGTTCGTGGACGAAACACGGGACTATCAGCAGTTTGAGAATTTCGTCTATGCCGACGGCTACAACGCCGATAACGCCACGAATATCATCGAATGGGAGTTCCCGGGCGTTACCTCATGGGAACGCATCTGGCGGCAGGGGCGCTACTACCTCGCCAAGCTGCTGCAACGCCCCCTCACGTTGACGTTTAGCACTGACTGGGAGTGGCTGGCCTGCCGTCGTGGCGATCTTGTGGGCATCGCTTCGCCTGTCTTGCTCAACACCTTCGGAACGGCCCGTATCGACGCGTTGCTGTATGATGTGAACGGGCAGCGTGTGGCCGTGCGGTATGCGGAGAACGCACCGATGGACGAGGACGGCAATCCCCTGCCTGTTATTGGCGTGCGTCTGGATGACACCGTGATTTTCAGCCAGCAGGGGCGCTATGGCATCGCCATCCGCGACAATGCCGGTAAACTGACGGTCTACGAGGTGCAGCCCAAAATCGGTAGCGAGACAGCCGACATGGTGTTTATGGCCCCGTTGTCCGCAGGCAATACGCCGGGGCCTGACCAGCTCGTGAGTGTGTCCATCTTGGGAGATGAGTATGCGGAATATCTTGTGGCCGCCATCCGGCCCGGCGAAAAGCTGACGGCTGAGATCACTTGCATCCCGTACAACGCCGAGGAAATCGAGGCAGCGACGGAAGGCGAAGTGCCGCCGTGGGAACCGCCCATTTATCTGCCGGGCATCTCTGGCGACAAACTGCCGCAACCGTCCATCGTGGCCATCCGCTCCGATGAGAGTATGCTGATCCGTGATTCTTCCGGCGGAAGTCAGTCGCAAATCGGTGTCTGGTGGAAGCTGCCTGTAGTGCCAACGGAACCGTTTACCGTGCAGGCAATCGCTGTTGCCGATGGTCTGCAAAGCAGCGGCACAGCAGGACAGGGCGACGATTTTGTGGCCATCGGCAATGTGGTCGAAGGCAAGGTCTACTCGGTGCGCGTCCGCATCATATCGTACAGCGGCAAAACGTCCGCATGGTCTGCTGTCGTACAGCACAAAGTTATCGGTCGCACCACGCCGCCCCCAGCCCCGGATGCCATCTGGCTGGACGGCATGAGGCTTAACATCGTCCAGAACAACCGTCCTCTTGACGTTGTTGGGCATGAGGTCTGGATGGCGTTCGACGCTGATGACCCGTTTTCGTCCGCCCTCAAGTTGTCGAATCCCTACACCGTCACGGGCACGTTCGATTTGACCCCGTGGGCAGGTCATGCGCGGCGGGTGTATGTCAGGACAATCGATGAGCTCGGATTGACTAGCGAGCCGGTGGCCTTGGCTATCAACCTCGGCGATGTTGCGCTGGCTAACGTCCTGATCCAGTTCTCGGAGTTCGACAGAGTGTGGCCCGGGGATAAGATCGGCTGCTCCATCCAGCCAGATGGAAAGCTCAAGGCCATCGAAGACGCATACCTCTGGCCTGCCGTGGATGCTGCGGCGCTGTGGCCGACGATGGCAGACGCGCACCTGTGGCCGTCTGGGAATGGGCGATTCCTGATCTATTCCTGGACATTGTACATTGAGCCGGAGTACGCCGGGGCGCAAATCTCTGTGTTTCCGCAGGCGCTTGCGGGGAATCTTGTGTCTATCGAGATGCGATTGTGGCAGGAGGGTGATCTGTGGCCTGCTGAGGATGCCGAATCGCTATGGCCTTCTGTTAACGCTGCATCTCTCTGGCCTGTACCGGTCAAAACTGACTGGCAGACCATGCCGGACAAGTACACCACATCCGGTGCGGAAACCATCGAGTTCCGCGTGACATACAAGGCGGGCGTCCCTGCTCATCTGGCCGACATCGTGACCGTCATCGATGTGGAGGACAGGGAACACCGCGTGGAAGATCTTGCCGTGCCGGTCGAGGGGGTGCATCTCCCGGTGCCGGAGGGGTATTTCAGGGCAGTAAAGTCAGTCACTTTTGGTCTGCAATATATTGAGGGCCAGAAAGGGCTCAATGTGGTTCGGTACCCAGGGACGGAAGTCGTTGGGGAAGACGGATTCTTGACTGGAGGGCCGCTTGTCCGTGGCCTTGATTCCAATATGCAGGCAACTGCCGTCAACATCGACGCGCTTATCAAAGGATACTAAGGAGTTGTGCAAATGGGCAAAGTTGCTGACCTTTCCGTATTCACTCCCGGCGGGCAGCCAGGAGCGCCGAACCCCAGCGAGGGGCTGGCAGCTCTTCGCCAGAATCAAACGGCTTTTATGGAGACCATTGGCGTCATGCCGCCGGAATCACTGACCATCGTTGACGGCGCTATCAGCCCCACGACTGCCGTGTGCATCGTAGATGCTGAGGGCGGCGCTCCTGCTGACGACCTGACGACCATCAACGCGACGCTTTCTGATGGCGGCACCTTGCACGACGGCATGGTCATCCTGCTGTCGGCGAAAGACGCATCGCGTGTCGTGACCGTCAAAAACAGCGATGCGTCCAACGGAGTGAAAACCGTTGACGGTAAAGACATTGCTCTGTCCCCGGAATGGTGTCTTGTTTTGCAGTATGTCGGCGGGGTGTGGCAGCAAATCAACGTGTCTGCACCGCTCAAGCCTGCTACGGAAACAACGCTTGGCGGCGTCAAGGTCGGTGATGGTCTGACGATGCGGGACGGGGTGATGAGCGCCGACCTTGCGACGGATGCGAAGGCAGGACGTGTCAAGGCCAGCGAGGCGGCGAAGGCCGGGGCCGTGCCGCTGGGCGGCGCGGACGGGTCGCTGGACAAAGGGTGGCTTGGAACTCTTCCCGATGACATTGACGGACTTACAGAGGACTTTAACGCGCTCGCAAATGTTGCCGAGGTCGTAAATTCAAGCGGTGACGGCTGGATACGCTACGAAAGCGGAATACAGCTATGCTGGGGAGGTGGGCTGACAAATGCGTCCGGTGGAGTAACGATAACCCTCCCTGTCCCATACACTAATATACTGTTTAGCGTTTCCCTTGCTATAACAGGTGACAGCGGGTCGCTCGCGGCTCAAATCGCATCGTATGTAGAACTCAATTCGTCAACTAAATTTACGGTATGGGCAGCTACTGGTGGAAAACCAGCCCCAAGTGCAGGTTTCCTATACTTTACTATAGGGCGTTGGAAATAGGAGGTGTAGCATGATTGGAATGCGATTTAGCAAACCGTTAGGCAATGTCGAAGACTACGCAAAAGCAGCACAGTGGTGCAATAAAAATAATGCAACGATTGAAGATAAAGGCGATTTTTATGAGGTTGTCACTATCCCTAATCCTACGTTAGCCGAAATCAAGGCCCGCAAGCTGACCACCATCGCCGCGGAAACTTCTGCTATACTATCGATGGAACGTCTTACCACTTCAGCTATGATAGTTTTGACCAGCAGAATTTCAGCGATACCGCCAATATGTGTCAGCTTGCTCTTGCCGGAACTCCTGGACTTCCGACTTCCGTAGTATGGAACTCATATCTTGAAGACGGAACTCTTGTGCAGCAGACATTCGATGCTCAGAATTTCTTGTTACTCTACACAGCCGGTGCTATACAGCATAAAGCAGCCCAGATGACGATTGGCGGACAGCGAAAAGCACAAGTTTGGGCAGCGCAGACGAAGGAAGAAGTTGAGGCCATCTGATGACACGCTGGGAAATCATCCGGCACAACGGCTGGCAAACCATCGTCTCGCTCGACCAGACCCTGCACTGCCTTGGTGGTCTGCTGTCCTCGTTGCTGCTTGCCTGTATCTGGGATGCGGCCCTGCCTGTGGTCTGGGCGGATGAGACGCTCTCCAGCCGCTGTTGGCGCTGGCATCTGTACGGTGTGCGAAGCTGGCCCTGCAGACTGGTGGACGGGCTCTTCTGGTGGGATCGGGAGCGGCGCGGCGCCGTGGAGGTCAGGCATTGCGAGCTGAGCTGGGAGAGCGAGCGCGACGGACGGCAACTGCCGCCGGAGCTGAGGCAGGAGGGAACGCATGGAGAGGGATCAGGAGAGCCATCTGCCGGTGCATGACGGCATGGTGGGCGCAGGGGTGCCCTTCCAGCGCATCCGGCGCATCACCGGCTATCTTGTGGGCACGCTGGACCGCTTCAACAACGCCAAGCGCGCCGAGGAAAGCCAGCGCGTCAAGCACGGGCTGGGCGGCACGGAACAGCGGTGAGCATGCCGCGAAAGCGGCGAAGGATGCCCGGTCAGGAAAAGGCTCTGGCCGGGCTGGGGAGGACGGAATGGAAGAAAAGTTGAGCACGAAGCAGGTGGCCCAGCTGCTGGGCTACTCGGAACGGACGCTGGAGCGCTGGCGCCGGCAGGGCATCGGCCCGCGCTGGTGCGAGTTCAACGGCAGGATCTGGTACCGCAGGGACTGGATCGAGGAATGGGAGGAAAGCATCTGGGCGCGGTCCTCACGCAGCCAGGAGGGCTACAGCCGTGTGGCGCACGGCTGACGGACACGGCCCGCAACGTGCGCGCACCTGCCGACATCTGGTGACAGGCATCTGGTCATCCTCCCCTGACGTGGAGCATCATCCCCATCATAACGATGGGGATTTTTTTATGCAGCAAGCAGCGATGGCAGCGACACCGTTTTACGGTTTTTTTGACGGCAAGGGCGGCATCTACGTCCAGGACATGAACGGCCAGCGTCAGGTCGGGGTCTCGGTGGAGCGCTACCAGGAGATGGAGCGCGTGGCCAATGAGGCCGTGGCCAAAGCCGAGGACTATCACAAGCAGCTGGTGGATGCAGGGCTCATCCAGCCCAAGCGCAGCCCGGAGGAACAGCTGGCCGACCTGACCGGACAGGTCGGCGCCATGATGCAGCAATTCGGCGTCATGACGCAGCAGAACATGGCCCTTTCCCAGCAGGTCTCTGATCTGACCCAGAAGATAGCGGCGCTCACAGGAGGGAAGAACGATGAATTTTCTCAGCATAGCCAAGATGTTGCTGCCAAAGAACAGCCCGTGGCTGTCAAAGGTGGATCAGGCGCAGCAGCTTGCGGGCCGGTTCAGCCAGGACAAAAACGGCGTCCTTGAGCTGATGCGGCAGTACAACATCGGGCAGGAACGTTTGCAGCAGGCCGTGGCGGCGCTCAACAATCCCATGGTCTCGGGCATCCTCAACAAATTCCAGCCCGGGTTGCCGGACAGGCTGCGTGATCTGGCGCGGGAGGTCTCCACGGATGCCGGCGCGCTGCCGCAGGGCTCCGGCGTGGCCCAGGCCCCGGCCTCGGATGTGGATGATCTGCGCAAGCGCCTGTCCAAGTTTTAGCCATGCGATGCGGGCAATCCCGCCCGCTGCACCATCCATATATGGAGTGTTGCCATGTACAGCAACGAAGGTTCCATGAGCACCTGGGGTGTTTTCCTTTTCCTGCTGATCCTGTTCGCCGTGTTCGGCGGCAACCGCTGTGGCGGCGGCCTGTTCGGCGGCTGGGGCGGCAACTGCGGCTGCGGTGTGATGCCCTATGGCCAGGCCGACCGTGACGTGCTCAAGCTGGAGACCGCCATGGTCAGCGCCAATGCCCTGTCCACCGCCCAGCTCGAGACCGGCATCCGCGAGATCATCAACAACCAGAACAAGAACACTGCCGAGATCCTGAACGGCCAGAAGGATCTGTACATCCGCGATCTGGAACGTGTGGCCACCCAGATGTTCATTGCCGGCCAGAACGAGCAGACCCGCAACCTGATCACCCTGACCACGGCCAATCAGGAAGCCAAGTCCGCCGCTGAAGCCTGCGCCATCAACAATCGTCTGACCCAGATCGAGGACAAGATGCTGAAGGCTCCGACGTTCACGCCCTTCGGCGGACTGCCGCTGATCGGCTGCGCCAACTACGGCGGCTGGAACGGCGGCTGCTGCCCCACCAGCGTGTAGATATTCCCTCCCCAACGATGGCCGTCGCCCCTCGCTGCTGGCGGCGGCCATCCATCCACTGCTCTGCCGGAGGTATGACATGAGAGTTTATTGTAATCCCGTCCCGGTACTCACGGTGACGTCCATCGCCCTGGACAGCACGGGCAATACGGCCACGCTCACCACCAGCAACCCGCTGCCGAAAAGCGGCTGCTTCAATCTGCGCATCGCCGGAGGCCCGTGCTGCGTCAAGATCAACCCCTGCGCCAAGGAACAGGTCATCGTGACCGACGGCACCACGACCTACAGCAATGTGTACGGCCGTTGCGGCAACTACCTGCAACTCGGGCAGATCGCCGGCAATGTGCGCCGCTGGAACTGCCTGCACTTCGCCGTGACCACGAATCCTGCCGGCAACCTCCAGTGCCTGGACAAGCTGTGCGCGCCGCAGGTGGGGCCTGACGTGGTGTCCGGGGTCACGGTGACCAGCACTCCCGCGGCTGCTTCGGCCATGACCGCGTTTTAGGCGGATGCCATGATACCGCTGTTTCCGTTTTTGCTGGGGGCTGCTGCCACGGCGCTGCTTACTACCGATAGCGGCCGCAAGCTGGCTGATCGGATCGGCGCTGCCGTCACCAGCACGGCCCGGGCACGATATGATGAGGTCATGGACGCCCTTGGCCAGCAGGATGGCCAGGCCGCCCATGCGGACGCCGAACAGGACAAGGAAAAGGAGCGCGACAATGAGCGAGATGCGTGATAAAGTGATGAAAATTCGCTGGTGGGCCCTGCGCCATGCGTGCGACATCGCCGCTAACGACTGCCCCAGCAAGGACGACATCGTGATGATGTACAAGCTCGTGGACATCCTCAAGGATACCCACGAGATCGAGAACCTGGCCATGCACAATGCCGAGCTGGCCGAGCATGCCGTGACCCGCATGTGCGAGATGCACCCGGGTTTCGGGATGCCCGCCGGGCATCCTGAGCATGCCGCGGCCCCGGCCGCCAAGGCCTAGCTTGACCTGGCGGCAGAGAGCGACTATGCTGAAACTCTCACTTTCCGGTTGGTTTTATCCCGTGCTGTGATCTGCCTGCCAGGTACGATCAAAACAAAGCCCCCGTTCCGTCATGGAGCGGGGGCTTTTTTGCGTCTATATCTTGAATTGAGGATACTCTCTTTCCAGATTCTCCAGAGCTTAGGGGAGGAAAGTCTGCATCAGAGTTCCTTCTTGATGGCGTCCAGAAGCACCAGGCGGACATACTCCGATCTGGTTATGCCCTTTTCGTCAGCGATGCGGTTGATGGCGTCCACATCCTGGGGGCGCATGGAGATCATGAACTGCACGCGCTTTTTGCTCTCATCAAGAGACGGGCGGCCACGGCCTGTTTTCTTTCCCGTGGCATCAGTCATCGGAGTTCTCCTCCATGAGGAGGCGGTCTTCTTCGCACAGCCTGATGTAGTTTTCCTCCACAGCAGCCAGGGCCTGACTTCTTTGCGTACCCAGCGGCTGAACTCCTTGGCCTGTGGCTTGCGGCTGCGGAACACGAGGGCATAGAGACCGGACTCAGAAATTAACGTGTACTGATGGGGGATACCTGCGCGGGGATTACCGTCGGAATTGGCGATGGTAATCTTTTCGTCTTTATCAAGTGAGGATATGGCGTCTCTGTTGTTTTCCAACCCAAGGACGCGGCACACGTCCTTGGCCATGAACCATGGTTCGTTGTTTTCATCCAGGATGGTGCGGACAAGATCATCACCAAAGGAAAATGGCATGATCTGATTCATAGATCCCTCCCGTGCGCGTTGCGCGTTTTTTTTGAAAAAGTGTCGTCCTTGATGGACGCTGACGGGGAACAAAAAATCCGTTTTCGTTCCCCGTCCATTCAGCCTATACATAAAAAAACAAAAATGTCCATATCCAGACCGGGCAGCATGGTTGCCTGAGCAGAAGGGGGGGGTCACAACGGATGTGACCCCCCTGCTGTTTCTCAGGTCATGAGCCCAGAACGGAGCGCAGGTCGTCGCACACGTCGCTGATCTCGCTGGCGGCCAGTTCCAGGTCGCGACAAAAGGTGGGGCTGCTGGTCAGGTCCTGGCCTGTCTGGCGGGCCAGATGCATCTGGTGGAGCAGGTCGTCCAGTATGCGCAGGGCATTTTCGAGGCGGGAGGGGATGGGGCTGATGGCTGCGGGGCCGGGATCGAGGAGATTTTCCTGCCCCGAGGCAAAGGGGAGGATCTGGGCGCGACTCATAGGAGCCTCCGAGAGTTGGGATTAAATAACAAAAAAGGCGACAGACGCTCCCCAGCTCTCGAGCTGCCGGTCCTCACGGATACCGGACGTCTGCCGCCAATATCTGCCACGGGCAGTTGGCATCATATTTTTATTATCTGCAAAGCCGGGCCCTGGCGGGCATGGCAGGCGGCAGATTCGCCTCGAGAGTTGGGAAGGTCAGCAATACATAAAAAAGAGGCGCTGTCAAGCAGACAGCGCCCCGTGGAGAGCATCAGCCGGCCACCACATCGTCACCGGCGGGCGGTTGGGCGGCCTCCTGCCTGGGCTGGGCCATCTCCCGTGCGAATTTTTCCAGACTGGCCAGACGCGCCCGCAGGTCGCCATTCTCGCGCAGCAGCTCGGCATTCTGGCGGTTGAGCTCCCGCACTTCGCGGGTCAGGTCGCGGCGTTCGTCGCGTTCCATCTCCAGCTCTTTTTCCATTTTCGCGCACTGGCGGCAGGGGCCCATAGGCAAAAAGCCCTCCTGCGGTTCCTGGGGCTGCCAGCCGGGCTGGGCCAGCCATGCGGGGGCCTGCTGCGGCGTGGAGATCAGGGTGGGCGCTTCCACGGGGGCCGATGCGCCGCCCTTTTGCCAGACGGGCCCCTCTCCGGTGCTGACCCAGCCCATCTCCAGGCCCGTTTTGCGGACGATGGTCGCCAGCTCATTATATTGCAGCGGGCTTTCCCCGCGGCGGATGCGGCGCAGCTTGTAGGCCGGGATGCCGCACCATTCGCCCAGGGTCACGGCACTATGACGGGCCTCCGGGCAGGCGCTCATGTGGGCCTGCATGAGGCGTGCGAAGATCGCGCTATCATGGTCGTTTTTTTCTGCCATCTGGCACCACCTTTTTTTGGATAAAAAGTGCTGTCTGTTTTTGGACTTACGTCGAAAAACGGCAGCATTTTTGTTTTTTTGCTTGACGCAAAAAACTTTTTTGTACAAAAACAAACGAAAGACGTTAAACAAACTGCCCGATTCAGTTCAGTGTTTGTTGAATAGGAAAATAAACCAAGTACAAAAAAAAGGAAAGAGCTATGGAATGCACCGCCCTGAAAACCTACATGGCCGAAAATTTCATCTCCTACAGGCTGCTGGCCAAGGAGATGGGCATGAGCGCCAGCGCCATCGCGTACATGATCAAGCGCGGCACCTGCACGGCCGAGCAGTGGCAGAAAATGGTGGATCTGGGCCTGCCCGTGGACATGCTGCCGGTGCCCAGGGTGCCCCGCCTGCGCGGCTACGAGCTGCCGTCGCCCCCGTCCACCCCGTCCGCCCCTGCCGCTGAATAAACAATTTTGTTTGCAATCAAACAAGCAACCTGCAATTTTTTGGGGGAATGAATCATGACCTGTCGTTTTTTGACCGATGCCGAGCTGGCGGCCATGGATCTGCCGCTGGTGATGCGGGCGGCGGTGTGCTTTTCCGGCCTGCCGGATGCCGAGATCATCCAGCGCATGGGCTGGGACACGCGCAACGGGTATCGCCTGCTCAACCCGCAGGACGACTACTGGCCGGGCATCCCCAGCCTGCCGCGCCTGTGCCGCGTGCTGGGCAATGACATCCTGGTGCGCTGGCTGGCCGTGCAGAGCCGTGGCGAGCTGGATGTGCCGGACAGGGAGCTGACGCCGGAGGCCCTGCTGGGCGAGCTGGGCGACCTTTTCCGCCGCATGGGCGACGTGGCCCGGCGCGGGCAGGAGAGCCTGGCGGACGGCATCATCAGCATGGGCGAGGCCCGCAGCATGCGGCGCTGTGTGGAGGACCTGCTGCGCGAGGCCGTGGGGATGATGGCCCTGCTGATGCCGCGGGGGGACGCTGATGGCCGGATATGACGTTTATCAGGGCGGCGCCGGGACGCTGGTGCAGGCCGGCGAGCGCAAGGCCCGCAAGGCCCACCGGTGCATGGAATGCGGCCGCATCATCGACCGCGGCGAGCTGTACTGCAACGAGCGCTGGCGCTTCGCCTCCGGCCTGTGTGAGTACAAGCTGTGCGCAGATTGCCGCAGCGCCGCCCGGCTGATGGTGAGCTACGCCATGCGGCACCTGTGGCAGGAGCTGGCGGAGGCCCTGCGCTGGGATGGCGGCGAGGCCGCGGCCTGCCGTCTGGATGAGCTTACGGCCAGGGCCCGGCGGCGGGTGTGCGGGATGATCGAGGACGTGTGGAGGGGATGATGCAAAAGATTTTTACCTGCCCCGTTTGCGGCACCAAATATCGCCACAAGGGCATGGCCGCCCGCTGCCAGCGCACGGACGTTTGTCGCTGGTATCACGCGCCGGGCGGTGAGCGGCGCAAGGCCTACACGCTGCAGGTGCGCGTCTGCGCGGCCGTGGCCTACATCTGCGCGCCGGTGAGCGCCCAGGCCGGTGTGCCCGAGGTCGAGGCCCAGGCCTGGAAGGCCCTGCATCTGGTGGACAGCATCACCAATGGTCTGGATGCCCTGTCCGTTTCCCGGGACATCTACCGGCGCGTCAATGACGCCGCGCTCCGGGGGCTGGAATCCATCTGGGAACCTACGGCCACCGTGGATGTGGTGCATATCGTGGCCATCGTGGCCAGTGTGGTGAGTGACCTGCGCCGCGAGCTGGCGGACTGGCTGGACGGGCGGCCCGAGACCAAGAAACTGTGGCAGGAGATGGAAGAGGCCCTGGACGGGCTCTACGACCTTTTTGACCCGGAAGGCGAGGAAAATTACGAGCATGCCGACGACGTGCCGCGCCTGTATGCGGCCCTGCGGCGGCAGATTTTCGGCCCGGAAAAGGAAGCGCCGCAGGCCCGGCTCTATCTGCTGGGCGGGCGTTTTTGGGTGGCCGCGCTCACCAAGGCCGATGCCCGCGACCATCTGCGCCGCGAGCTGGGGCTGGTGGGCCTCAAGGCCCAGGGTGTGGCCCTGGGCGAAAAGCTGGATGACGGGCGCAGCGCCGCTGATCTACTGGCGCTGGCCCAGACCGTGCCCTGCATCCTGGGCCGGACAGGATAAATAAAAAAAGCCACCGCATGAGGATCAGTCATGCGGTGGCACCCCTGAAAATCAGGAGGATGAATCATGCAAAGGACTGTATCCGCGCCTTTGGCGTCTGTCAATACCCCGGCCCTGTATCGCATCAACTGGCGCGGCCTGCGCCTGCATGTGCGCGCCCATCACGGCCAGATGCTCTCCCTGTTGCGTCTGCTGCGTGCCGACGGTCAGGAGGTGGCCATATGCTGACGTTTTTGGTGTTCGCGGCGCTGGTGGTGGTCTGTTTCATCGTTTTTCGTCTGTTTCTGGAGGGATAAATGGCTGTGATGACTGTGCGTGTGGCCGGCAATGCCGGGCAGCTCAACGTGGTGGCCCTGCTGCATGACCGCTTTTCCCGGCAGGGAATGGATGTGGCCTTGATCTGGCAGGACAAAATGGTGGTGCGGCGGCCTGTCTTCGTGGAGCAGGCCCCTGAGTCCAGGGATTCGAGGCTGGAGCTCTATTCCTGCGACGGCTGCCAGCAGCTTGACACGCGGTATGACATGCTCCTGCTGCTGCCCCCTCTGGGGCTGGATGAGGCCCTTCTGCTGGGCGTGGCCGCCACGGCAGGCATCCCGGTGCTGGCCGTCAAAAACGATGCGGATGGCCTGCATCTGCCGGAGTTTTCGTTCTGGCAGAACATCTACCGGCCCGTGACCACCTGGGCCGTGGATATGGTTGAGGCCGCCGAGATGGTGGAGCGCATCTATGGCTGCATGGTGGCGCGGCAGCATCGTGACGATGCGTGTGACGATTGCGCCTGCGCGCCGGTCTGCGGCGTGGGGAGGTAGTATGTCACAGCAACTGGTGGTCATGAGCCGGGACGACCTGCAGGAAATGCTCAGCGAAAGCGTGCGCCAGGGCGTGGCCGCGGCTCTGCGCGACATGGCCCGGCAGCCCGGCGACTGGCTGACGGAACAGGATGTGGCCAACATGCTGGGCGTGGCCACGGCGACCCTGGCTTTTTGGCGCTGCCAGAAAAAAGGTCCCGCCTACAGCAAGCGCGGCCGGGTCATCATGTACCGGCGCAGCAGCGTCGATGAATGGATCAGGCGCGGGAGCATCATGACCGAGGACTCACTCGGTAAAATCGGGAGATGAATCATGGAAAATAGACATCACGGCGCGCGCCGTTTTCTGGCGGGCGTCATCCATCAAATGGGCATAACGGCGGGTCATGGCCGTGCTGGTGTGCCCCAGCAGCTCGGAAAGCGAAAGCTCATGCTCTCCGGCCAGCGCCAGCCAGCTGGCGTAGGTGTGGCGCAACGTGTGGAAAACAACGCGCTGGCGGTTGTCCGTGATGGGCAGCGAGGCCGAATCGCTGGGGTCGATACGATTGAGGCCCAGGGCATCCACGGCGCGCGGGAACGTCTCGCTGGCGGCCTTCATCACGCCACCGTCCCGGGCCGGGAACAGCAGGTCGTTACGGCTCATGCGCGGCATATCAGCAAGGGCCTGGGCCACATCGGGCGTCATGACGGCATGACGGGCGCGCCCGCTTTTGCTCTGCCCGATGTAGAGCGTGCGGGTGCGCTGGTCGATGTCGCCATAGCGCAGACGGGCGATCTCGCTGAAACGCAGGCCGCAATGCAGGCTGATGAGTGCCATCAGCCACATCTGGTGGCTGCGGCGGCGCAGTTCGGCCAGCAGGAGGCGCGCTTCCTCCGGGGTGAGATAGCGCTGGCGGGCGTTGTCCGGGCGCGGCAGCGTCACCTGCCGGAAGGGCATGGGGCCGTCATAGAGATCCCAGGCGGCCATGCGGCGCATGATGCGGCGCACCAGAGAGATCACATGGCGGATGGTCTGGGGCGAGCGTCCTGCGGCGTGCATGCGGGCCATGAGCTGGTCCAGGACGTACGGGGTGATCTGGTCGAGAGGCAATGGCAGCAGCTCCTGCAGGTGGCAGCGGGCGAGCGTGTCCTCCATCTGCGTGCGTTTGCCGTGGGCCAGCAGCCAGTCGCGACGGTAGCGCTGGAATGCTTCGTCCAATGTCATGACGGGCTGCTCCGGGGCGGTATCTCCGGGCATCTGGGTGACGGGACGCTCCCGGGATGCATCGATCTCCAGCTGCCTCATTTTGGCCGCCAGCTGGGCGGTCATGCCCTCGCTGGCCCAGCCCACGTCTTTGCGGATGCGACGGCCGGTAGTGGCGTCGCGGTAGTCGATGGTGTAGCATGTGTCTGGGCGTCCATTGTGACGGCGGACGCTGCTCTCCCGTGTCTGCACCCCAACAAAGCGGGTGCTCTTCCTGCTGCTGGCCATGGTTGTTTCCCTCCCGTTGATGCCGCTTCTGGACAGCTTTGCGACCATTTTGCGACCAACGTGATATATAATCGCAAATGCTCTCAACGCAAAAAACGGCACCGAAGGCAATTTTACAAACGGTCACCAAGCAACGCAAGTTGTGGCAAAGCCAGCATCAACGGCCTCCTAAGCAGTAGGCCGCAGGTTCGATTCCTGCCGGGCGCACCAAATAAAATCAATGGGATACCGGCAAAAACGGTGTCCCATTTTTTTTGGCTTTGCGACCATTTTGCGACCATCCTGCGCGCGTTCTGCGTCGCGGGTCTGGCCATGTGGCAGGCGGCAGGACGTTGCCATGCCTCTCTCTCCCCATCCTCCTCTCTTTTAAGCCAAGCCTGCACAATGCAAGTGTGCGGGGTCTCCCGTCGTGGGTCCTTCCTGGCGCTCCAAAGCATAGGGGTCAGCAACGACCCGAAGTTTTGGCACATGCAGCGTGCTGGAAAAATTGAAAATTTGAAAATCACGCCTCACGGCTATCAGAAACACGCTGCCCGGATGACGGGCGATGAGGCCGGTGCATGTCAGGTGATCATGGTGCGTCGTCAGGGCATGGAATGGATGCCCGTCATGGCCGGTGGTCACGAAAAATCGCAGGGGGTGGCCGATGCCTGAGAAAAAAAATCATCCTGCGACCAGCTGCGACAAGTCTGCGACCAGTTGCGACCATCTTGCGACCGGGCAGGCGGTCAAAGTCCGCAAAAAAGGGCAGGATCGGGCCGAGGCACAGGATCCACGGCAGACCTGCACGCCCTTCGGCCCTGCGACCATGGATGAGGCGAGAGCGATTGCTTTGCGCCAGCCTGTCCCCTGCACGGAAGCAGAGCTGCAGGCCTATCTGGCAGTCCAGGTGGAGGCAGAACGCTACGCTGCCTGGTGCGAGGCCATCCCGCACAACAGCCGTCTGGATGCCGACCGGCAAGGTCCGGCGCCTATCCTGGAGCCGTGGGCAAACTTCAAGCAGGAAGACAAGGCCGAGGCCGGCAAGCCCAGCGCCAAGGAGATATTCCAGGCCATCGACCGCAACGAAGCCGGCGATGCCGAGCTTTTCCAGCGTCTGCATGGGCACGAGTACCTGTACGATCACGGGCTGGGCATGTGGCGGGCATTCGGCGGTGTACTCTGGGAGGACGACCGCCTGAAAGAGGCCCAGCGCGCCGTGGTGTCCATGGCTGACCTTTACGAGCCGACCGGCATAGAGCGCAAACGCTACTGGGATGAGAAGGCAGCGGCGAAAAAGGTAGAGCTCAAGGCGGCGGAGGACGCCTGGAACACGGCCAAGCAGGACAAGGCTGATACGGAGAGCATCGTCAGCCTGCAGAGCAAGAAGGATGCGCTGGAGGCCGAATACAACAGCCTGCGCCGCAAAGGCAGTGAGGCCAAAAAGCTCACGAGCGACCGTGCCCGCGCCCTTCGCGGGGTGCGCCGCAGTGGCGACGTCCTCAAGATGGCCTCCTTGGGAAAATACAGCCTTGGCCGCACCGGGGAAGAGTTCGACCAGCATCCCACGCTGCTGGCCGTGAGCAACGGCGTGGTGGATCTGGAAACAGGCCGTCTGCTGCGCCCTGACCCTAAGTTGTATCTGACCATGGGCAGCAAATATCCCTATCAGGGCCTGCACTGCCATTCCGCCTGGTGGGATGACCACCTGCGCAAGGTCTTTTGCGGTGACGAAGAAATGGTGGACTACTTCGAGAATGTCATCGGCTACAGCATCACCGGCTTGCAAGTCAACAAGGACTTCTGGTGCGCCCTGGGGCCCAGGGCCAACAACGGCAAGTCCGTGACTTTCAACACCATCAAGGAAGCCGTTGGCAGTGTGGCCACCACCATCAAGCTGGACGTGCTGCTGGAGAAAGACAGGCGCGGTTCCGGGCCTGACCCTGACCTCATGGTGCTGGACGGCATGCGTCTGGGCCTGGCCAGTGAGGCCAGCGACAAGGCGCGGTTCTCGATGGAGGCCATCAAGGCCATCACCGGTGGCGACGACATCCGCGCCCGCGCCATGTACGCGGATTCCAAGATCATATCCTCAAAAATCAAGCTCTGGCTGCACACCAACAAGGTGCCCAGCATCTCCGGTTTCGACCCCGGTTTCATGTTGCGCCTGCGTCTGGTGCCCTTTCTGGCCACGTTCACGGACGATCCGGCCCTGGTCGATCCGGCGCAGCACATCTACCAGGCGCTCAACAAGGTGCAGGTGGACAGGCTGCTGGCCGAGAACATGACCGGCATCCTTTCCTGGCTGGTGCGATGTGCTCGAAAATTCTTGCGGCACATGGACTACCACACGCCTGCCAAGGTCAGGGAATCCACGGACGCCTATTTCAGCGAGCTGGACATCATCGGCCAGTTCCTGGAAAGCGCCTGCGAGTTCGCGCCCCAGTACGAGGTCCACGGCGGCACGCTCTACTCCATATTCAAGCAGTGGTGCGTGGATGAGCTCAAGATGTCCGAGAAGCAGATCATGGGGCATCGGTCTTTTTCACAGGACCTGCGTAACCGGGAAAAAATGACGGTCAAGCGGCTGCGTCCGTCCATCATCTGGGGCGGTATCAGGCCAAATTCTGACTGGGAAGGCCGCGAATACGGGAAAAATTAGCCTGGTTTCTTGAAGAAGAACTTTAAGAAAATACAGGTTTATCCTGTTATTTCAGATGGTTTTAGCACTCGACAGCAAACTTTAGCGGATTTTTTGCAAAGGGGAGCCGAAAAAATCAAAGAAATCAGCCTCTTTTAGCTTATTTGCACTCCTCTCTATTTCTACGCGTGTAGAACAGGAGGGAGTAAAAAAAAATAATACGGTATAAAAAATTGAATAGGTAAAAAAGCCTATAGAGGGGTTTTGTACACAACTTTGCTAAAAAAGGCCGTTTTTTGGCGTTTTTCCTGAAAAAACAGCATGTTGAATGCACAAACTATGCAAAATGCAATGCATTTGAATGCAAAAGGTCAAAAATATATGGCACTTGCGAAAGATTTGGGCCCTGCCCGCTGTGAAAACATCCTGCGTGATCTGGTGGAGCTGACCGGACGGACTTCTGGCCGTAAGCTGGGCATCCACTGCCCGTGGCACAAGGAAGAGACCCCCGGCGCGTGCTGGTACGACCCGGAGCTGGACCGCGCCGTCTGTTACGGCTGTCAGCATCACGGGGATCTGGTGGACATCTACGCCGCCCGGGTGGGCCTGCCGGAAGGCAGCCTGGAGGCCATCAAGGGATTTTTTGAAAAATACGCCCCGGAGCACAAGGGCAGCGGCAAGCGCGGCGGCGATACGGACCGCCCGCGTGCGCCCCGTGCCTTCACGGCCCGGGAAAGCATCGCCCCGGAGGCCAGCTGGCAGGACGGCGCTGTGAAGTGGGTGGAAAAATGCGCGGCGCGGCTCACGCCTGCCCATCATGAGCGGCTGGCGGTCTGGGGCATCACGCCTGCCACGGCATCGGCCTGCAGGATCGGCTGGAACGACAAAGACCAGTTCGTCAAATACACGGCCTGGGGCCTGCCCTATGACGAAAACAAGAACGGCCGCGAGCGCTGCATCCACCTGCCCACGGGCTTCGTCTTCCCGGTGTTCGGCGCGGACGGGACGCTGCAGCGCGTCAAGGTGCGTCTGGAGCATCCTGGCCCGGATGAGCCCAAGTACAAGGCCGTGGTGGGCGGCGGCACGGGCTACGCCATTTTCGGCGACCGGCAGAAAAGCCGGACGTGGATCATCGTGGAGACGGAACGCGACGCCATGCTGCTCTGGCAGGAACTGGGCCCCTACGGCATCGGCGCCATGGGCACGGGCAGCGCTTCCATGCAGCCGGACAGCGAGGCCCACACGCTGCTCCAGGCGGCGGACTGCATCCTCTGTGCGCTGGATACCGATGCCGCCGGTGGCCGTGCTGCCTGGCGCTTCGACCCGGAGCGCTTCGGCTGGGACGTGACCTATCCGCAGGCCATCCGCTGGCCTGTCCCGGCCTGTTTCGGCAAGGACCCCGCGGACATGGTGGGCAAGTACAGCCTCAAGGCCTGGGCGCTGGCCGGGCTGCCCGGCTATGTGCGTGACCGCGCGGAATCGGCCCTGCTGCGCGCCCAGGGTGCCGCGGTGCCCGCGGCCGCGGATGCCCCTGATGCTGCCCAGGCTGAGGATGAGGAGGTGTTCTGATGCCCGTGATGGAGACGGCGCCGCGCGACCTGCTGCGGCATCTGCGTGATCTTGGGCTCGATCTGGTGCTGGACGGGGAATGCCTGCGCGTGCGGGGCCTTGCCGCGCTGGATGCCAGCCTGCGGGAGAGCACGGCGGACATGATACGCCGGCGCAAGCCGGACATCCTGCGCGCCCTTGATCTGGAGGCCAGTCTGGCGCGCCAGCTGTCCGCCAGACAGCCGGCCTGCACGGAGAAGGACCTGTGGCCCCTGTATGTGACCTATCCGAACCTGGACGACCTGGCCGCCTGTATGGATGCCCACGGTATCCGCGTCGAGCCTGACGGCGATGATTTCCGGCTGGTGAAGACGCCGCCGTTGTCGCGTGTGGCGGGCCTTTTCTTGTTTTTCAGGCGCAACGGTTTCCACATCAACCGCCTGCTGCGTCGGGAGGTGGACGCATGAGCGAAGAGATATTCAAGAACATCCGCCAGATACAGCTCTATCTGGCTGAGCGTTACCGGGTGACCTACTACCGTGTGCAAAAAGCCTGCGAGCGGCGGGAGCTGGTGGAGCGGCGCGGCGGCGGCTGGAGCGTGCGCACCGTGGAGCAATGGGCACGGGCATTTTTGACCCCGAAGGTTGATAACAGCCCGGATGCGGACGCGCCTTCGCTGCCCGCTGATGAGCAGGAGATGCCCCTGGGCGGAGTGGCGGAAGAGAAGCTGCGCCAGCAGTCCCGTCTGCTTGATCTGCAGGCCCAGAAGCAGGAGATGGAGCTGCGCAAGGCGCAGGGCCTCTATACACGGACGGAGATCATCGAGGACGAACTGGCCGCCCGGGCCCGTGCCTTCCGCCTTGGGCTGGAGCGCTTTGGCCATGAGCGCGGTCAGGACGTAGCGGCCGTATTTGGCGCCACGCCCAAGCTGGCGCGGCAACTGGCCGAGCGCCTGGGCTTTGCGGAAGAGGAAGACCGGCAGCGGGCGCAGGTGCTCATCCAGGATTTCCTGCTTTCCCGTGCGCCGCAGTTCGGCATCTTCTTTGCCGGGGCTGTGGAAGAGCTGCTGGACAGCTACGCCACGGGCCGCTGGTGGACGGAAGAGATGCAGGCCGCATGGCAGAAGCTGGAGGAAGGAGGTGCCCATGAGTAGCGCGGCACCCATCCTTTTCCGGCCCGGGGAGCTGGATGTTTTTCGTGCCCGGCCGCGCATCAGCACGGCGGAATGGGCGGTCAAAAACATGCGCATGGTTTCCGGCCCGTACAAGGGGCAGCTTTGGAACATTCGTGTGACGCCCTACGCCAGAGGCATCATGGATGCCTTCGACCGTCGGCATGTGCGCAAGATCCTCATCATCGCGCCGTCACAGGTGGGCAAGTCCACAGTTGCCGACAGCTGCTTTTTTTCCGCGCTCTCCCGCTGGACGGACAACTGGGGCATCGGCATGCCGGACATCGAGGCCGTGCGCAAGTATTTCACCGGCCGTCTGGCCTCGTGGTTCCAAGCCATCCCCGATCTGCGGCGTCTGCTGCGCGGCAAGGACAGCCTCAACAACTTTTTCATCAGCCTGCAGGGCGGCGCGTCCGTGCTGGGTATGTGGTCCGGTTCGGACAGCTCCATGCGTGCGGAATCCATGCCGCTGGTGCTCATCGAGGAAGAAGACGCCTTCGCGGACCCCGGCGCGGCCCAGATCATGGAAGAGCGCACGACGGCCTACGATGAGCTGCAGAAAAGCAAGATCATCCGCGTCTGCCGTCCCAAGGGCAGCGAGGACCAAAGCTCCATCTGGAACGCGGCCAAGGCCGAGGCGCAGGCCTGGTGCGTGTACGAGGCGCGCTGCCCCGTGTGCCAGTTCTACGTCCGCATGGAGCACAGCCAGATAGAGGCCATCAACGGCAGCACGGACCCGCGCCAGATACGGCAGGAGAAGCTGGGCCGCTATCGTTGCCCGGAATGCGGCAACCTGTGGAACGATGCCTTCCGCAATCTGGCCATCCAGAACGGCCGCTGGGTATCCACAACGGGCGACATGGAAGACGCCACCATCCTGGCCTTTCATTTGCGCCAGTGGGAGAGCCCGCTGGTGAGCCTTTCGGAAGTGCTGGCCAAATGGTTTGAGGCCCGTAAGGACCCGCGCCGCATGCAGCTTTTCGACAACAACGTCTGTGCCAAGCCCTACAAGTTCGTGCAGCTGGAAACGGACGATGAGGCCCTGGCGCAGCGCATCGACCCCGACCTGCCGCCCGGCATGGTGCCGGACTGGGCCGTGGCCCTGACTTTTTCGGCCGACATGCAGATGGACCACTTTTTCTACAGCGTGGCCGCCCACGGTCTGGGGCCTTCCGGGCCGGAGCGTCTGCACATCCTGGACTATGGCCGCGTGGCCAGCTTTGCGGATCTGGAGAGCGTGATCTTTGGCGCCATGTGGCGCAAGGCGGACGGCAGCCAGTGGCGCGTCTGGCGCGGGGCTCTGGACACAGGCGGCACGGTGCACGAGCGCAGCGAGGACAGCCGCACCGTGCAGGCCTATGCCTGGCTGCGCGGCCTGCGGCCCGGCGTGATGTTCGGCACCAAGGGCATGAGCCGCGAGACGCCGGGCGTGCTGATCCGTGTTTCCGGCACGGAGATGGATGCCCGCGGCCGCCGTCTGCCGCACGGGCTGGCCCTGCATCTCATCAACGGCGGCGCCTTCAAGCGGTTGGCCTTCTGGCGGCTGGCCGAGGGCGCCGAGGAAGAGCCCATCACCTTCCACGGCGGCACCACGCCGGACTATCTCAAGCAGATCGCCTCCGAGCGGCTGGAAAAGGACAAGCGCGGCGTGGAAGTGTGGAAGCGTTGCCGGGCCAATCACTATCTGGACTGCCTGGTGGGGCATCTGGCCCTGGAGCACTGGCAGTGGGCGCCCAGCCTGCAGGCGCTGGCCGGGCATGACATGGAGGAGGGAGCATGAGCACGAAGGCACTGGCACTGGCCATGAATCTGGCGGAAAGGGGCGTGCCGTGGCGCAACGGCGGGGCCCTGTGCCCCCTGTGCGGCCACCGGCTGAGGACCACGAGCAGCGGCCAGCGCGGCTGCCGTCCGCGGGTGCGGTACCACAAATGCCGTAACCCGGCCTGCCTGATGATGGTGCTGGATCTGAGCATCAAGAGCGTGGAGGGGTAGGATGCGTTATTTGTCAGTTTGTTCCGGTATCGAAGCCGCAAGTGTGGCCTGGAAGGGGCTGGGCTGGACGCCGGTGGCATTTTCCGAGGTCGAGCCTTTCCCTTGCACGGTCCTTACAACGCGTTTCCCTGATGTTCCGAACGTCGGGGATATGACACGGATAGACGGGAGGAAATTTCGTGGAACAGTTGACCTTCTGGTCGGGGGGACTCCTTGCCAAGGCTTCTCCGTCGCCGGAAAAAGAGGTGGGCTTTCCGACATCCGTAGCGGACTGGCCATGCACTTTGTACGCCTTGTTTCGGAGATTAAACCCGGATGGATTGTCTGGGAGAACGTCCCCGGAGCTTTTTCCACTGCGGCTGGACGGGACTTCGGGACATTCATCCGGGCGCTGGATGGTGTCGGGTATCATCTCGCATGGAGAGTGCTTGACGCTCAGTTCTTCGGAGTGCCCCAGCGCCGCCGTCGAATCTTCCTTGTCGGACATTCTGGAGACTGGCGACATCCCGCAGCGGTTTTTTTTGAGCCCGGCTGCCTGCGCAGGGATTCTCCGACGGGCGGAAAAAAGAGGCAGGACGTTACCCAAGCCCTTACAGGATGCCTTGGAGCAGGTGGCGCTGACGATAACAGGGCACAAGCCGGATTCTACGTCCCAGAAATAGTAAGCCAGGCAATGAGCTGCAAATGGGCAAAAGGAACAAGCGGGCCTGCTGGTGATGAATACCGCAATCTCGTTTGCGCCCCGCTGACGACAAAGCCCTATGCTGACAACGACGCTCAGGAATCAAATCTCGTAATTTCTCAGTATGGACACAAGGCAGGGGCGCTGACGAGCGAAGGATATGATGCCTCTCCCTGTCCTGACAGAGGGCCGACTATCATTTCATACCCCGGAGTACGCCGCCTCACTCCGCTTGAATGCGAGCGCCTAATGGGATTTCCCGATGGATGGACTGACGTTCCCCACAATGGGAAGCCTGCGTCTGATTCCGCGAGATACAAAGCTTTGGGAAACAGCATGGCCGTACCGGTCATGCGCTGGATAGGGGAACGCATCCGGCAGGTGGAGGATGGATGGGATGTTGTCTGAAACGGATATGCGCTTGTTGCTGATGGTTGAAAGACTCAGGGGAAAAGCCAGGGGAGCTGATCTAGGGATTCTTGTTTATCGATGCAAGTCCCATGATGAGCGCTATCGTGGATACCGTCAGGGGCTTGGTATGAGGACGAACGCCCATTGTTCCCGCCTTGTGGAAAGAGGGCTCCTGCAACTCTGCTTTAAGGATGGCGTCAAGGGATACTATGCTTTGACACCTGCAGGGCGTGATGCCCTGAAAAGAAAGGAATCAGGATGGATATAGACATCACCATCAGCCTTTCCAAGCGGCAATGCCGTCTGCTGGCCGACATCGGCAACGCAAAGGGCGTGCCCCGTGCCAAGGATCTTGTGGTGCAGGCGCTGGCCAAAAAGGGGCTTGCGCATCGCCTGTGGGGCAAGGGCTGGGCGCTGTCACCTCTTGGCTGGCAAGTCTTCTGGAAATTGAACGACAGGAATATGGAGGGAAAATGAGCAACTGGAATGACCGTAGTGATGCAGCTCTGCAAAAACGTCTTGAACTTGCCAAGAAGGCAACTCATGGGCCTTGGGCGCTGTGGGAATGGAATAACGGTGTGAAGGAAATCAGAAGTAATGCTGATCCTGATGAAGACCATGTCTGCCGTGTCTGGCATAAGAAAGATGGGGATTTCTTGGCAAAAAACAGTCCGAATAACCAAAGCAGAATACCGGAACCTACTAATGTAAACAGGTCAAAATTGGTGATTCCACTAAGATGGAGAGGAGTGATGCTCGCGCTGCATCCCAGTACAAAGAATATATTGAAGAGGTTACTACCAATCACATTTCCAATGGCAATTTCCGGATTTTTCTTTAATGCGGCAACGATAGACGTAGCCAGTTCCGGAAGAGAAGTCCCTCCTGCAACCAGTGTCAGTCCGATAATTGATTCGCTGACACCCAGGTTGCGGGCGATGCCCGTGGCACCGTCGACAAACAACTGCCCTCCATAAATAAGGGCGGCCAAGCCTCCGATGATATAAAGAATGGATTGCCACCAAGGCAGTGATTTGATTTCTGTTTCCTCTTCTATGACCGGATGTTCTGCTTGTTGTTCCATTGTAACCGGCTTGGAAGCGATGGCAAAAGTGTAGCCCATGAAAATGACAAAGAAGCAAAGCAACAACAAGCTGTCTACTCTGTTCAGGATATTCTCCGGAGCTTTATCCAAAAATACATCATTGGCACAAATCAGCAAGACAATAGAAGAAAGTATGCAGAGCGGAATCTCTTTTCTAAGTGTATTGCGGGTGATGACAATCGGGGCGAATAATGCCGTGCAGCCTACAATCATCAATGTATTGAAAATGTTACTTCCCACCACGTTGCCTATGGCAATATCCGCGCTTCCTTTGAGAGCAGAAGATACACTGACCGTCAGTTCCGGGGCAGAAGTACCGAATGCAACGATGGTAAGTCCGATCACGATGGGAGGGATGCGGAAACGCTTGGCTACCGAGGCGGCACCGTCTGTTAATCCGTTAGCTCCTAGAAGAATGAGGATTAATCCCCCGATAAGTAATAATATATTCATGCTTTTTCTCTTTTAGTGGCAAAGATAATCAATTTGGAAATGGTAATGTCAAAAACAATCCGTATGTTTGCTCTGTTTTTTATGAAAAGTTAGATTAACCTTAATTATAATCAAGGGATATAAGGTATGGAAATAAATAAAATAAAACGGTCGTTACTGGTGTTGTTCCTTTCTTTTCTGGCAATCGGGGCGCAGGCACAGTTGGAACAGGCGGTTAAGAAGATATTTGCCGGAGATACAGTAACGAACGGACATGTTCCTTTGAAACGGGATTCGGACTCTATCCATCTGGCGGATATGCGGAAATCGTTGGAAGAAGCCCGGCTCAATGAAGCGAATATGCGGATGGAAATGGAGCAGATGAAGCTCCAGATGGCTACTGCCGACTCCGTCAAGTATGTACAGCAGCGACAGCGTATTGACTCTCTGCGTCAGTTCACTAAGGGAATACCGGTAGTGGCGGACGGTGATACCTTATTCTACCTTTTCACCAAACGAGGCGGATATACTCCTCAGCAACGTGCCCAAATGACCGGTGCAGCGATTGAAGAGATAGGAAGACGCTTTAATCTACAACCCGATTCTGTGGCTATCGACCATTCGGACATTGTTTCCGATTTGATGTACGGCAGTAAAGTCCTGCTTTCTCTTACCGATCAGGATGCTTTGTGGGAAGGAGTTTCCCGTGATTCGTTAGCTAAGGAAAGACAGCAGAACGTCATTACCAAACTGCATGAGATGAAAGCGGAGCACGGACTTTGGCGGATGGCAAAGCGTGTGCTCTATTTTGTGTTGGTAATTGTGGGACAGTATTTCCTGTTCCGCTTGACCAATTGGTTGTTCCGTAAACTGAAAGCGCGTATCCTGCGCCTGAAAGATACGAAGATAAAACCGGTATCCATCCAGGGGTATGAATTGCTGGATGCGCAGAAACAGGCGAACCTGTTGGTATTCCTGTCCAGTATCGGGCGGTATATATTGATGGGATTGCAACTACTGTTTACCGTACCGTTGATTTTCATCATCTTTCCCCAGACGGAAGGACTGGCATACCAACTGTTAGGATATATATGGAATCCGATTCGCGGTATCTTTGTGGGTATTATCGACTATGTGCCCAAATTGTTTACTATCATCGTTATCTGGTATGCCGTGAAATACTTGGTACGTCTCGTCTTGTATCTGGCACGTGAGGTGGAAGCAGGACGGCTCAAAATCAACGGCTTCTACCCGGACTGGGCGATGCCGACTTTCCATATCGCCCGTTTCCTGCTTTATGCATTTATGATTGCGATGATTTATCCTTATCTCCCGGGTTCCGATTCCGGAGTGTTCCAAGGTATTTCGGTATTTGTCGGATTGATTGTTTCGCTCGGATCAAGTACGGTTATTGGTAATATCATCGCTGGATTGGTTATCACTTATATGCGTCCGTTTAAGATGGGTGACCGGATCAAATTGAATGATACCACCGGAGATATCATTGAAAAGACTCCTCTAGTGACACGTATTCGGACTCCTAAAAATGAGGTTGTGACTGTTCCCAATTCATTTATCATGTCGTCTCATACGGTAAACTACAGTACTTCGGCACGTGAATATGGACTGATTATTCACTCGGAAGTATCTATCGGTTATGATATTCCCTGGCGACAGGTTAATCAGATACTGATTGATGCTGCGTTGAATACTCCCGGAGTGGTGGATGATCCGCGTCCGTTTGTACTTTCCACCTCGCTCAGCGA
>OOCH01000485.1_pt1 | contig 41527 bp, 23 predicted proteins | sample 1671641 | NCBI WGS metagenome assembly OOCH01 (sample SAMN06348177, study PRJEB24527) | human gut metagenome | biome: human gut; feature: ankylosing spondylitis patient; material: feces | host: Homo sapiens | place: China | collected 2015-10
TTACCAATAAAACCCTGCTTACATCGGCCGCACTGGGAGTATTACTCTGCAACCTGATAGCACCGCATATCACCTTTCTCCCTCTATTGTGGTTGGTCTGCTTCATCGAAGGTATGTGTAAGATTCAGGGAACTTTTGAATGTATGTCCAACATTCAGTTGTGGATGACGCCCAAACGGGATTTTACCGTTTTCTTTCCCTGGCTTCATATTGTTATTTTGGGAAGCATCCAGCTATCCGACCTGATTACGACCCGTTTGATGTATCATTATCACTGGACATACATGAACCTGTTCGTTGCCGGTCTGATGCTGATTGTCTTATTGATACAGTTCACTTGTGTGAAGCATTTCCGGTTCATGCGCAAATTTCCTCTGTTTGGTATCGACTGGCTGGGCGGGATACTATGGGCTGCCTTATTAGCGGAAATCGCCTTCCTCTTCAACTACGGAGACTGGTACGACTGGTGGAACAGCCCGGTCATCCGCCAACTGACCATCGTGATTTTCATCACTTTAGGAATTTGTATTTGGCGCATGATGACCATTCGACACCCATTTCTCGAACCAAAGATGTGGACGTACCGCCATTTTTTGCCTTTATTGGGATTAGTCACTTTAGTGGAAGCGTTCCTCGCCACGGAGCACGTGCTGGAGGAAGTCTTTTACGAGGAAGTAATGAAATATGAAGAACTGGTCAGTTCCCAACTCGATTGGCTTGCCATTGTCGGTATCGTATGCGGTTGTGTGTTTTCGTATTGGTGGATGCACGTCAAGCAGTATAATTATGTACGCCTGGTCATTGTCGGCTTTATCGGGTTGATCGGTTACCTGATCGGTTTCTACCTAACTTTATCCACCGACATCCATATTTCACAGCTTTACCTGCCGACCGTATGTCGGGGCTTCGCTTATGCCATATTGAGTGCTACTTTTATGGTGTGTCTGGAGGAAATCATGACTTTCCAGCATTTCTTCCAGGGATTAAGTGTGTTCAATATGCTGCACATGGTAGTAGGCGGCGTAGTGGGAGCCGCAGTCTATGCACAGGGATTGGCGTATTATGTTCCCGACAATCTGGCCCGTTACGGTTCAGCCATCGATCATGTAGCTTTCAGCAGTAGTCCGTTCAATCTGGGTCACTATATGGAAGAGTTTATCAGTCAGATGATGGAGATAAGCATCAAGCAGATTTACGGCTGGGTGGCTTATGCCTGCATTTTCCTCTTCCTATTGTTATTGCTTTACGATTTCCCGGCTCGACGCTCACTAAAAAATATACCAAGCTGGAAAGAGGTGGCAAGGGAGGTGAAAAATACGTTCTGGCGGACAACACACACGCCGTCGGAGAAAGAAAAATAGGAAGACTGTTTACCTGTATATTTATTGAACTGATAATCAATAGAGTTTATGCCATCCGGCTACGAAAACAAACTGCCGTAGCTATCCGGCATAAACTCTACCTTTTTCTAACTAGTCACTTACCTTCTATATCTTTATAAATAGTTGCTTTTTGTACAGCCCCCATACAATCAGATAATTGAATCCGATAAACAGAAGGCCGTAAATCAGAGAGGCCAGATGAACATCGGGAAGAACGCTCCAAATGGAAGTGTAAATCTTCTCCTGCAAGCTACTCCCCCCAACCGTAATTACTTCCAGCAAAGTAGCTAACACACCGGCCACTATATAAATAAACAATGGATTCGTACCAAAAACATGGAAAGGATATCCCCATTTCTGCTTTTTACGAATATCAATCAGCCAGGTGAGAAACACAAGCAACAAGGAAGCAAAACCACAAGTCACCAGCACAAAAGTCGGACTCCATACTTTCTTATTCAACGGGCAGCCGTAACTCAACAACCATCCTGTAAACAAAAGGGCAATACCCAGTATGGAGATCTGCAACAGCCGGTGATGGATTTCAGTCTTCTCCCGCAAAATATTTCCGCAGAAATAACCGATAATCACTTGCGCAATGCACGGCAAGGTACTCAACAGGCCTTCCGGGTCGAAAAAGATACGCCCGCCATCCGGCAACCACTCCCGATACAAATGGGCTTCTCCGAATAGTGTGCGATCTGTAACGGCAATAATATTCTGTTCGGAAAGTTCAAATCCGTGTCCCAAAGCCAGCAAGATGGAATAACCTGCCAGAATGATCCCGGAGATCCATGCCAGATTTGCCGGACGCCGGACACCTACAATCAGCAAGGAACCAAAGAAATAAGCCAATGCCAACCGCTGCAACACTCCCAGAATACGTATGTGCGAGAAAGGTTGTTCTACTCCTGTGCACACCAACGAGAACCAGGAAAGAAAAAGTCCCAACAAAAACAAGATCACCGTGCGCCGTACCAGTTTGATGATAAAACCGCGACTGAAATGATGATCGAACCGGGATAAGGCAAAACTCATGGAAACGCCCATTATAAACATGAAGAACGGGAAGACCAAATCAGTCGGAGTCAGTCCGTTCCATTCGGCATGTCGCAAGGGTGCGTAAATGGATTCCCATGTTCCGGGGTTGTTCACCAAAATCATTCCGACAATGGTGATTCCCCGGAGTATATCTAATGAAAGTAAACGTTCTGATTTCATATTGTTCTTAGTGTACCGGGATTAAAGAAATCCCGGTTTGGTGAAATAGAATCCATTCGCATTCAACCATTTAACATGCCATTTCAGGCGATTGGTAAAATCAATCCAGTTACGGCTACTTCCCCACGCCAACTCCGAAAATGCTTGAAGAGAGGGAAACACGTGCTGGCCAAACTTCCGTTCATTAGGAATCATCTCCGTCCATACACAAGCCTGGAAGCCTAATACATTTTGCTTCACGATGCCGGGAAACTGGGGTTCGAACTCGAAGTTATACAAAGAGCTTAATCCTTCGTCTGAAGGCGTTGCACTCAAATAGAAACGGGACCATTCCATGAATATAATCGGATAACCTTTCTGGGTAATCTTTCCCGGCTGATCGGGCAGCCAGTCTCGCCAATAAGTATAAATCAAATCCTGTGGCTCTTTTTCAAGAAAAGCATCGTCCCATCCCATCACTTTCTTGCCTTTACCCTTCACATAGTTCGTCATAATCTTCACAAAACGGTTTTGCAGTTCATCCACTTTCTGATAACCTTCCTGCTGCATCAATCGCTGACAAACTTCACACTGTTCCCAGTTATCTTTCTCCACTTCATCTGCTCCGATATGGAAATATTCCGAAGGGAAAATCTCGACCATCTCATCAATGATGGACTGCACGAACTGATAGTTCTCCGGACGCGAGGGACAGATAGGATAAGAGAATTCTTCTCCCCATCCGGCTTCTCCCGTGCACGACAACTCGGGATAGACTTTGATAGCCGCCGAGAAATGACCTGGCATGTCAATTTCGGGTACAATATCGATCCCTCTTTCCAACGCATAACTTACCAAACCTTTCATCTCTTCCTGCGTATAATGACCACCATATTGAGAACCGTTTCTCACGAAACGGGGATCTATCTCATAGTTATAATCCTGTTGGGAAAGTTCTACGCATCTCTTGTCATATTCGTCAAAGTCGCGCCAGCTGCCTTCCTGCGTCAGCAACGGATATTTTTTCACTTCAATGCGCCAACCCTGATCGTCCGTCAGGTGCCAGTGGAACACATTGAGCTTCATCATAAAGAGCATATCCAGCAGTCGCTTGACTTCTTCTTTGCCAAAGAAGTGGCGGCTCTCGTCCAGGCTCATACCGCGCCAACCCCAACGGGGGGCATCGTGAATGCTGCAGCAGGGCACCGTACGCCCGCCGATATCATAATCCGCCAGAATACGCAGGGATTGCAGCGCATAGTAAGCACCGATAGGCGTAGCGGCAGTGATGTGCACCTTCTCCGGGGTCACATTCAAGGTATATGCTTCCTTTTGCAACGCCGGGTTGCGGGTGACAATAATCCGTGCCTCCCGGGTGGTGGTGCGTACCAAAGGAATACGCAGTTCGCTCTTCACCTTCTCGCCATCCTGCAAGGTGAAGGCGCCGTCCAACGCCTGATATGCGCGGGGATTGGGAATCAAATGCATACTCATTCTCCATTTCTGAAATTCCGACCGGGCGCAGCGCGTCGGATCGGGTAAAGAGTGAAATAAAAATGCGTGCGTTTTCACGCCGTCTATTTTACCATATTTTCACCACAATGTAAACGCTTTGAGCCGCGCAAATTGTGAATTTTGTATATTCGACACATTGCTGCATCCGCCGCATAAGTGACCCATGTTCAAAATCCGTGCCTTGACACCGCCGTTTCTCGCGTTATAATAAGTATGCTTAGATTGCAGAAACGAGTTGACGACCATGGAACAAAGCAAAGATTTTTTAGCCACCCGGCCCATCGGACGACTGCTGCTCCAGCTGTCCCTGCCCACAGTAGCCGCCCAACTGATCAATATGCTTTATAATGTGGTGGACCGCATTTACATCGGCCACATTCCCGGCGAGGGTGCGCTGGCGCTTACCGGGGTGGGCGTGTGTATGCCGCTGATCCTAATCATCTCCGCCTTTGCGGCATTGGTGGGCAACGGCGGCGCACCTCGGGCCTCCATCGCCTTAGGCAAGAAGCAAACGGCAGAAGCTGAGCAGATTCTGGGCAACTGCTTTGTCACGCAACTGCTGGTGTCTGCGGTGCTGACAGCGGTGGTACTCATCTGGAACCGGCCGCTGCTACTGGCATTCGGAGCCAGCTCCAACACCATTGATTACAGTGCGGCCTATATGAATATTTACGCCTTGGGCACCGTATTCGTGCAGCTGACCCTTGGCATGAACGCCTTTATCACCGCCCAGGGCTTTGCTAAGGTAGGTATGCTCTCGGTGCTCATCGGCGCCGTTGCCAATACAGCACTGGATCCGCTGTTTATCTTCGGCTTCCACATGGGTGTGCAAGGCGCTGCGCTGGCTACCGTGCTGTCCCAGGGACTGTCCTGCCTGTGGGTGCTGTCTTTTTTACTTGGCAAAAAGACTTTTATCCGCATTCGCCGGTGCAATCTGCGCCTGCGCGCCAAGGTCATTCTCCCCTGTTTGGCGCTGGGCAGTGCCCTGTTCGTCATGCAGGCCAGCGAGAGCGTGATCTCCGTATGCTTTAACACCTCACTGCTGAAATACGGCGGCGATCTGGCAGTGGGTGCCATGACCATTCTCACCAGCGTCATGCAGTTTGCCATGCTGCCGCTGCAAGGGCTTGGACAAGGTGCCCAACCCATTATCAGCTACAATTACGGCGCCGGAAACAGCAACCGCGTATGCCGCGCATACCGACTGCTGCTGACTTGCAGCGTTTGCTACGCCATGCTCTTTTGTCTGCTGATCCAGCTGTTCCCCGGCGTGTTTGCCGCCATCTTCACCTCTAACGCAGAATTGCTGGCCTTTACCAAGCCGATGCTGCGCATCTACACTCTGGCGCTGGGGCTGTTTGGTATTCAAATCGCCTGTCAAATGACCTTTACCTCTCTGGGCAACGCCAAGGCGTCCATCATCGTGGCGGTGATGCGCAAGTTTATTCTGCTGCTGCCGCTGATCTACATTATGCCCCACCTGTACACTGCTGACTTAACCAAGGCTGTCTTTATGGCGGAGCCGGTGGCAGATGTGCTGGCAGTGGCCTTCACCGGCGTTCTTTTCTTCTTTGAATTCCGCAAGGCCCTGCGTGCCATGCCAAAAAGCGAGAAAAGAAGCTAAAAGCAAATGTCGCCTGTACCGGGCAGTGCCGTTTCTCTGTCCTATAATTCTCCCTGTCATTTGCACCCGGTGGCTTTTTGTGTTACAGTAAGAGTGCAAGGGAGGTCATGGTATGAAAAAGCAACAGGACAAAAACAACCCGCTGGAAGAATGGGAATTGACCCTGACCCTGGAGCCGGAGGAAGAAGAACAACCGGAACCCGGCGACGGCAGCGCCTTAACAGACGAGGACATTCTGCTGCTGGGCTACCTAGGTCGCCACTTGGGCGGCAAAAAATAAAAGACTGTCCCCCTTTGGCGCTTTGTGTTATACTGAAAGTGCCAAGGGGGATTTTTATGCGCGTATTTGATTTTGACAATACCATTTATGACGGTGAGAGCGTCATTGACTTTTACCTGTTCAGCCTGCGCCGCAATCCAAAGGTGGCACGCTATGTGCCGGTGGTGCTGTATCACCTGCTGCGCTATAAGTTGGGGCGCACCACCATGGCAGACTTGGAGCAGGCCGGACGCAAGCACGCCGCCCAATACCTCAGCAGCTTTAATGACCCAGAGGGGCTGGTCCGGGACTTTTGGGACGGGCATATGCGCAAGATCAAAGCCTGGTATCACCCGGAAAAGGACGATGTGATCGTCACCGCCTCGCTGAATTTGATTATGGACGAGGTGTGCCGCCGCCTTGGGGTGCAGCACTGTATCTGCTCCGTGGTGGGCCGCCAAACCCTGACGGTGGAGTATATCAACTTCAGCGCCAATAAGGTGTCCGCTTTTCGCAAATGCTTTGGAGCAAGCGCCGTACCGGACGCATTCTATACCGACAACGCCGCCGACCTGCCCATGATCCATCTCTCCCGCACCGCCTACAAAGTCCGCCACAACCGCATAACCCGAATTAAATAGCATAAAAATCCCACCCGAGCAGGCAACATCTGTATCGAGTGGGATTTTTTATATTTCTTGCTTTACTCGTCGTCGGAGGAGAGTTTGAGCACTGCCAGGAAAGCCTCCTGGGGCACCTCCACCTGACCGAACTGGCGCATACGCTTTTTGCCCTCTTTCTGCTTTTCCAGCAGCTTTTTCTTACGGGTCACATCGCCACCGTAGCACTTGGCCAACACATCCTTGCGCAGGGCCTTTACCGTCTCGCGGGCAATGACCTTGCCACCGATAGCCACCTGCACCGGTATCTCAAACAAATGCCGCGGGATATGCTCCTTGAGCTTCTCCGCAATGCGGCGCCCCCGCTGGTAAGCCTTGTCCCGGTGGATAATAAAGCTCAGCGCGTCGATGGTATCGCCATTGAGCAGCACATCCACCTTCACCAAATCTGAGCGGCGATACTCCTTGATCTCATAATCGAAAGAAGCGTAGCCACGGGTGCGGGATTTAAGTGCGTCAAAGAAATCATAGATAATTTCATTTAGCGGCAGCTCGTAATGAATATCCACCCGATCCGGGGTGATATAGCTCATATTCTTAAAGATCCCCCGCCGATCCTGGCACATATCCATAATGGTGCCCACAAACTCGCTGGGTACATAAATATTGCAGTCCGCAAACGGCTCCTCGCAGTAGTCAATCAGGGACGGATCCGGGTAATTGGTCGGATTGTCGATCTCCACCATGGTGCCGTCGGTCATGTGGATCTTGTAGATCACCGAGGGCACGGTGGTAATCAGATCCAGGTTGTACTCTCGCTCCAGGCGCTCCTCAATGATCTCCAAATGCAGGAGACCCAAAAAGCCGCAACGAAAGCCAAAGCCCAGGGCGCCGGACGTCTCCGGCTCATAGCTTAGGGACGCGTCATTAAGCTGCAGCTTCTCCAGCGCGTCGCGCAGAGCCTCATAATCCGCACCGTCTGCCGGGTACACACCGCAGAACACCATTGGGTTCACCTTGCGGTAACCGGGCAGCGGCTCCGCTGCCGGCGCATTTGCCAAAGTGATGGTATCGCCCACCCGGGCGTCGGAAACGGTCTTGATGGACGCGGTAATATAGCCTACCTCGCCGGAGGAGAGCACGCCGGTATTCTCCATGGAAGTGGCCCGCATACGACCCACCTCCACCACGGTAAACTGGGCACCGGTGGCCATCATACGCATGGTATCGCCGGCCTTAATCTTGCCGTCCATGACGCGCACATACACGATCACGCCACGGTAGCTGTCATAAACCGAGTCAAAGATCAGCGCGCGCAGGGGTGCATTATCATTGGCAACCGGTGGGCGAATCTCCGTCACAATCCGCTCCAGCACCTTCTCCACATTCTGCCCGGTCTTGGCAGACACGCGGGGGGCGTCCATACAGGGAATGCCCACCACTTCTTCTACCTCCTGGGCCACCCGCTCCGGGTCTGCTGCCGGCAGGTCAATCTTGTTGATCACCGGCATAATGTCCAGGTCGTGATCCAAAGCCAGGTAGGTGTTGGCAAGGGTCTGCGCCTCTACGCCCTGAGAGGCGTCCACAATCAAGATAGCGCCCTCGCAAGCCGCCAGCGAGCGGCTGACCTCGTAGTTAAAGTCTACATGGCCGGGGGTGTCGATCAGGTTAAACTCGTAGTGCTCGCCGTTTTTGGCGTCATAGCCCAGCGTCACTGCATGCGCCTTAATGGTAATGCCCCGCTCTCGCTCCAGGTCCATATCATCGAGAATTTGCTCCTGCATATCCCGCTGCTGCACAGAGCTGGTCAGCTCCAACAGTCGGTCCGCCAAAGTGGACTTGCCGTGGTCAATGTGGGCAATGATGGAAAAATTGCGAATGTTCTCTTTCTTTACAGCCAATGGTCTTCCTCCGAAAGTCAATGAATCAGCGCCCGGGCTCCGAAGATGGCCAGCAGGCACAAGCCTACGCTCAGCAGCGCATACAAGATCGCCGGTGCCGTGTGCCCGCTGCTCAGCAGGTCATAGGTCTCCAACGAGAAGGTGAAAATGTGGTAAACCCGCCGCAAAGCCCCACCTTCAAAAACAGCAGCAGCGGCTGGGAGTTGATTTTATGTTTTTCACACAATGCGGCCAGCAGCCCAATTCCAAAGGCGCCCAGCACATTGATACACAGGGTGATGATGGGAAAAGGCGTTTGCCGCACCGGGATCAGCCCCAGCAAATAGCGCAACACGGCGCCCACAAAGCCGCCCAGACCTACAAAAATCACATTGGTCATTTCTCCTCCTGCTGCCGAGTCAGCTGCTGCACCTGCCGGGTCTCTGCCAGCACCGCCTTGCGCTTAAAGGGCAGGCGCAAAATCCGCAACAAATAGAACCAGGGCAGCAGCCAGGGGTGCCGGTCCAGTGCCTTAAAGTCCGCGTGCATTTTTTTCTTATCCGGAAACAAGCGCCGCCACAGATACCGCCGCCGCTGCGCCGAGCCGGACAGTTGGGCACCCTGGGCATTCAGCTGGCGCACCAAGGTCAGTTTGCTGTCACCAAATACACCGCCCTGCATACAGACGGTGAGCATTTGCATTTCCTCCCGATCCAGTTCCCTGTCTTCAAACAAATCCAGCGCCAGGCGCAATACCAGGCGGGCAAAATCCAATATGTCCATTTTGCGAAATTCCGCTTCAATATACGGCCGATCCAGCCGTGCGTTTTCTTTGGTATAAAGCAAATACACATCGGCCAAAAAGCGCACGCCACAGCCATTGGTGGAATAATGCTTGTACATGTGGGCAACGGTATAGAGATAATTGTCGCTTACATCCATAACGAATGCGTGCGGGTGGTCCGGGTCTCGGGTTGCCCGCTGCCACAACCCGTCAAACCGGGGACAAAAGTCCTTCTCGTCAAAAAACAAGGTGCGATGAAACTCAAAAGTGGCATAAGGCGGCTTGTGGAAGTCGTCGGAATTCTCGCCGCAAGCGGTCATCTTGTACCCGGCCTTGCGCATGATCCGCAGCAGCTGCTCCCGCCCTACCGGATCATACAGAATGTCGTTATCCGTCATTTGGCGCATAGAGGTCTTGGGGTAATATTCCCGCAACAGCAGCCCTTTTAAGGGCATATAGTCAATGCCTGCTTCATCCAGCCGGGCAAACAGCTGTCCCCGCTCATGATCCATGGTGATGGTGCGGGTCAGCTCCGTGTAGGTGTAGTTTTCCCAGCGCTTTTTCTCTCCCTCCGGCACACCGGGCAGCGCCGCCAGCAGCGGAAAGACAATGTTATATACCTGCTGCCGCCGGGCCAGGTCAAAAAATGCGTCAAAATCCAGTCCCTCCGGCGCAGCAGGCGCAGGCGCACCGGTCAGCGCGCACCGCAGCAGCACCAACAAATAGGCGCAGGTCTGATTTTCGATCTGCATACTCAGTCCAGCACCCCGGCAGCCCGCAGGGTATCCAGCATTTCCCGCACATCCGCCCGAGCTGTGTCTGCGTCTACATCGTATTTCTCCGTGAGCGCCGCCACCAGGCTGTCCTCCGTCTGCTCCGTCTGGAGCAGCTCAAACAGGAACGCCGCCGTGGAATTGTTGTGGATCACACCGTTAAAGTGCTTCATGGCCTTGCCGGTAGCAATGACAAAATCCTCGCCATCCACATGCCCCAGCACCATACCGTCTTTCAGTTTCATTTGTTTTGTCCTTTCATATCGCAGGTTGGATTAACTTCTGTCTTATATATAGGATCCAGGCCGTGCCGGATTGTACAAGCAAGCCAATTTGAACCATCCGGAAATTCCGGAGAGTTTGTTATTTATCCCTTGGCAAAACAGAACTTTGTTATGCATAAGCGCTATATGTTATTGTGAAAATAATATAGCACCCGGCCTTGTGTATCATAAAAGTAAATGTTATACATGGTCGTGGCTGTTTGTCCATCCTCCCATGTATGTTCTTCAACATCAAAATAAATGTAATCTTCCGTGTCAACGATCCTTCGATCAAAATCATAATTTAACGCCACTTCGCTTGAAGGATCACTTTCTTTGATCGTTTTCAACCAATCCTCATAGTCATCTAAGAGCCGATTCATTTTCGATATATCTTTTGGTTGTACTTGCTTCAAATATGGATTATCTTTAATCGCAGCACATTTATAATCATATTTTGCATAATCCGTATAGTCTTGAAATCCTTCTGAGGTAAAAGCCTGGCAGCTTTCATATTTTCCCAAAGAAGCGATCACTTTATCCTCTGCCGCTTTGCAAACAATAACCGTTGCCAACACAAACAAAAAGCACACCAGCAACGCCAGTCTCTTTACCCAACGATGTTTGACAAAAGACATACAATACGCCCTCTCCAATTACTATGTTTGTTCATTTTCTTTCTTTGACAGCAAAACTACCGTCTCCACATGGGGAGTGCGAGGGAACAGGTCTACGCCGCAGGCGCGGCGGGCGGTGTAGCCCATGGTGGCCAAGAGCGCCAAATCCCGTGCCAGGGTTGCCGGGTCGCAGGACACATACACCAGCCGCTGGGTGCCCATTTTGTCAATAGCGGCGAACACATCCGGCGCGCAGCCCTTGCGTGGCGGGTCTACGATGGCCACATCCGGGCGCACGCCCTGGGACGCCAGCTGCGTTGCCGCACCGGCTGCGTCCGCACACAGGAATTCTGCGTTTTCAATACCGTTGCGCCGGGCATTCTCCCGGGCGTTCTCCACCGCCTGGGGAACCACCTCCACGCCAATCAACCGGCGGCAGCGATCCGCTAAAGTCAGGCCGATGGTGCCCACGCCGCAGTACAGATCCAGCAGCACCTGTTCTCCGGTCAAGCCCGCAAAATCACCGGCCAGCGCATACAAGCGTTCACATTGGTCGTGGTTGACTTGATAAAAAGCATGGGGGCCGATGGCAAAGGTCTTGCCGCACAGCTTGTCCAGCAGTTCGCCCTTGCCCCAAAGCACCCGATCCCGGTCACCCAAAATCACATTGGTGCGCCGGGTGTTGCTGTTTAGCACCACGCCCACCAAACCGGGCACAGCGGCACGCAAGGCGGCGCAAAGTGCGTCCCCGCCGGGCAGATCCGTGCCGTTGATCACAATACAAGCCAGCACCTGGCCGGTAGCCTGGCCCTTGCGGAAATACAAGTGACGCAGCAGGCCGGTTCCGGTCTCCTCATCATATACGGAAATTTGATGTTTTTCCGCCCATTGCAGGCAAGCCGCCACACCAGCGGAAAAATCCGTACACTGGAGCAGGCAATCCTCGGTGGGCACCACACGGTGGCTCTTATAGGCATAAAAACCGGCTACCGGTCGGCCGTCTTGCAGCTGCACCGGGTACTGGGCTTTATTGCGATAGCGCACGGTATCGGGCGCTGCCAGCACGCCCTCCACCTGCAAATCCAGGTGGCCGATCCGCTGAAAAGCGTCATCAATCCGCTGCTGCTTAAATCGCAGTTCTTCTGCATAATCCACCGTGCGAAAGGCACAGCCGCCGCACTGGGCGGACACCGGGCAGTCGCTCTCCACCCGATGAGGCGATGGCTCCAGCACCTGCTGCAGCCGGGCAACGGCATAGTTCTTTTTGGCTTTAATAATATGCGCCGTAACCACATCGCCGGGCACGCCGCCGCGCAAAAACACCGGCACGCCGTCCTTGCGCCCGATGGCACTGCCCTCGGAAGTCAGGGCGGTTATATTCAGTTGAATCTCGTCATTCTTTTTGAGTTGCACCCAAATCACCGTCCTTTATCATAGCATAAAACCGCGGGAAAAGGAAGTGTTAAAATGAAAAAGGCGGCGGGCAAATTTCCTTGCCTGCCGCACTTTTTTTGCAGATTTAACGATGGACGGCCCGCTGCACTGCCTTGACCAGTTCCACCACCGGGATCACCGCCAGTGCCAGCACCATTGACACACCGTAGGCTGTACCGGACAGAGGAACAAAATCGAAGGCCGCAGCCAACGCCGGCACATACAGCACCACCGTGGACAGCACCAAAGACAGCGCCATGGCACCCCACAAATAGCCGTTTTGCCCCATAGAGAACAAACTGGCCCGACGCGAGCGCATATTAAAGCTATGGAAGATCTCTGCCATAGACAGGGTGAAAAACGCCATGGTCATGCCGGTTTTATGGGCCAGCGGGTCCGTAATACGCACCAGTGCCGCCCAGTCCATTTGTACCGGGCAGGTAAGCAGCAGACCGCTGAAGTAGGCCAGCAGGGTCACCGCCGTTACCAACAGTCCCTGCCAGGCCACATCGAAGCCCATACCCCCGGCAAAAATACTGTCTTTGGGATTACGAGGCGGGCGGCGCATGATCTCCGGCTCGCCCCGCTCCATACCCAGTGCCAGCGCCGGGAAGCAATCGGTGATCAAATTGATCCACAGAAGGTGCACCGGCTCCAAAATGGTAAAGCCCAGCAGAGTGGCCACCAAAATGGTGAGCACCTCTGCCAAGTTAGAAGACAGCAAAAACTGAATAGACTTGCGGATATTGTCATACACCCGGCGGCCCTCCTCCACGGCCGCCATAATGGTGGCAAAGTTGTCGTCCGTCAGTACCATATCCGCCACATTCTTGGTCACATCCGTGCCGGTCATGCCCATACCTACGCCAATATCCGCCGCCTGAATGGCCGGGGCGTCGTTGACCCCGTCGCCGGTCATGGCAGTCACAGCCCCCTGCCGGTGAAAGGCCTCTACAATGCGCACCTTATGCTCCGGCTGCACCCGGGCAAACACGCTGCACCGGGCAACGGCATCGTCCAACGCCCGATCGTCCATTTGGCTCAGCTGGGCGCCGGTGAGCACCTCCCCCTCCGGCTCCAAGATCCCCAGCTGCCGGGCAATGGCCGCGGCAGTATCCCGATGATCGCCGGTGATCATCACCGGACGAATGCCCGCTTGGCGACAAGCGGCAATGGCCGCCACCGCCTCCGGGCGCACCGGATCCATCATACCCACCAGCCCCAGGTAGCAAAGTCCTTGCTCCAGTGCCTCCGGCGACCGAGCAGACGGTAGGGACGGGTACTGCCTGGTTGCAGCGCAAAGCACCCGCAGCGCCCGGTCCGCCATACGCCGATTTTCGTCCAGGATCCGGCGGCGCAGATCCTCAGTCAAGGGTACCGCCCTCCCCTGCTGCCAGGTGTGGGTGCACCGCTTCAGTACCACATCCGGCGCACCCTTGGTGTACTGTACCACGCCCTCCGGGGTGCGGTGGAGAGTCGTCATCATCTTGCGAGCAGAGTCAAAGGGCAGTTCTCCCACCCGGGAGTACCGCCGCTCCAGCGCCGCCTTTTCCAACCCCAGGTCTGCCGCGTCCTGCACCAGCGCCACCTCTGTGGGTTCACCCTCCATGCGGTCCCCGGCCCGGTGGGCGTCCGAACACAGCGCCATAGCGGTCATGAGCTGCTCCGGCGGCACACCGGTGCGGGCGGTAACGGTCATTTTATTTTGAGTCAGCGTGCCGGTTTTGTCCGAGCAGATCACCTGCGTACAGCCCAGGGTCTCCACCGCCGTCAGTCGCCGGATCACTGCGTGGCGACGGCTCATTTTGGTCACGCCGATGGACAGCACAATCGTCACCACCGCTGCCAGTCCCTCCGGAATGGCAGCCACCGCCAGGGACACCGCCACCATAAAGGTGGACAGCGCGCCGCTAAAGGTCAGCCCGCCTGCCAGTAAGCTGCGCCCTACATCTAACGCAAAAATCCCGGCACAGATGGCCAGCACCAGCAGGGACAAAATTTTAGACAGCTGGGTCAATTTCTTTTGCAGAGGCGTGGCGTTCTGTCCGGCGGTGTTCAGGGCGTGGGCAATGCGCCCCATTTGCGTGTCCATACCGGTGGCAATCACCACAGCACGCCCCCGACCGTACACCACATTGGCACCCATAAATACCAAATTGCTGCAAGCGGAGGGCGGCAACTCCTGCCCGGTATCCGGCAAAGGAGCCGCGGATTTTTCCACCGGCTGGGACTCGCCGGTAAGGGCGGATTCCTCCACCCGCAGGCCAATGCTCTCCAGCACCCGGCAGTCTGCAGGAATACGGTCACCGGCAGACAGCAGTACCACATCGCCGGGCACCAGAGAGCGGCTGGGCACGGTACACTCTGCCCCGCCCCGCAGCACCCGAGAGGTGGCCGGGGTCATCTCCTGCAAGGCAGCAATGGCCTTTTCCGCCTTGCTCTCCTGCACCACACCTAAGACGGCATTCACCGTCACCACGGTCATAATGATCAGCACATCCGCCGGAAATTCCCGGTGTACTACGCACAGCACCGCAGACACGGCGGCCGCCGCCAGCAGCACCAGGATCATCGGGTCGGATAGTTGCAGCATAAACCGCCGCCACAGGCTGTCGCCCTTTTTTCGCGCCAGCCGGTTTTCGCCATGTTTTGCCAGCCGGGCAGCCGCCTGTTTGCGGCTCAGCCCACCGGGGGCGCTGTTCAGCTCCCGTAGCACCCGCTCTGCCGTCCATCTGTATGCCTGCATTGCAGAACCTCCCATTTGAAAATAAAAAGACCCGTATATAGGATCACTACATACGAGTCTGTTTTTTATTCCGGGTGGCGGTTCGTCAGGCGCGAGCCACCATTTCGCCGTATTCTTCCTTGCTTTTCTTAATAAAGGCCGCCACCGCCTCTGCGGTGGGCATAGCGTCCGAGCAGCTGTGGGCGGAGATGAGCATAGAGGCCGAGGCGGAGCCGAACTCCAGGCACTCGATCATCTCTTTGCCTTGCAGCAGGCTGTACAGAAACGCGGAGCCGTAGCCGTCGCCGCCGCCGAAGCCCTTGAGCACCACCGCCGGGAAGGGCTTAATGGAGTAATAATTGCCGTCGTTGGTGTAGGCGGTGGAGCCGTCTTTGCCGTGCTTAATAACGCAAATCGTCGCACCAAAGGACTGCCAGTAGCGGGCGCTCTCCGGGTCGGAGCCTTTTACGCCCACAATGCCCTCCATCAGATCAAATTCCTCACGAGAGCCCATAATAATATCCGCACCGCGAGCCACTAAGCTGTAATACACAGCGATCTCGTCCTTGGACTGCCAGGTGTACGCCCGATAGTCGATGTCAAAGATAATGCGCACATTGTTTTTCTGGGCCAGCATCATGGCCTTTAAGCAGGCCTCTCTGGACGGAGACTTGGCCAGCGCCGTACCGCTGATCACAATGGCCTTAGCAGAAGCAATATACGCCTCGTCAATATCCTCCGGCGCCAGGCAAAAATCTGCCACATTATCCCGGTACATTAAGATGGAGGACTGCTCTTTAGACAGAATTTCCGTAAAAGTCAGGCCAATGCACTCGCCGTTCTTGGCTCGGGTCACATGGGAGGTGTCGATCCCCTCATTTTGAAAATACTCCACCACATAGTCCCCAAACTGGTCGGCAGACACACAACCACAAAAGCCCACCTTGCAGCCCAGCCGGGCCAGGCCTACGGCAATATTGGCCGGAGAGCCGCCTACATACTTGTTAAAGTTAGACGACTGAGACAGCGGCTTATACATATCCGTGGGGTTAAAATCAATGGCAATGCGGCCGATGGGGATAAAATCCAGCGGTTTGGTTCTGTCAAATTCAATGTACTTCATAGTTCCCTCTCCATAAATTTATGCGCAGGCAACAGGTTTATGCCTTGCCGTCTGTGCCGAAAATCAAAATGTGGCGGTGGGCGTTTTTATACGCCCCCTGCACCTCTGCCCCTTGCAGATCGTAGTAACCACCGATAGCACCGGCGTCGTAAGCGCCCCGCACCGTCTGCTCCACGCTGTCAAAAGTGGCCGTGGCAATGTTGATCTTTTGGATTCCTGTCTGGGCACAGCGGCGGAAATCCTCCGGCGAAATGCCGGTGCCGCCGTGAAGCACCAAGGGCGTGTGGGTATCCTCGGCCACCTGCGCCAAAATATCAAACCGTAGCTTGGGCGTGGCCTTATAATTGCCGTGGGCGTTACCGATGGCGATGGCCAGAGCGTCCACCCCGGTTTCCTGCTCAAAGCGCACCGCGTCCGCCGGGTCCGTACAATGCATAGCGATCTCCTCAGAGCCATCCTCCGAACCGCCTACACAGCCGATCTCCGCCTCCACGGCAGCACCGTAAGGGCGCGCCATCTCTATAATACGGCAGGTCTCTGTTATATTCTCCTCCAGCGGCAGATGAGAGCCGTCAAACATCACGGAGGTAAAGCCCAGCTCCAGCGCCTGGCTGATCTTCTGCTCCGTTTTGCCGTGGTCAAAGTGCACCGCCACCGGCACGCTTGCCTGCCGGGCAGCGGCCACCATCAAGGGACCGATCAGCTCCAGCGGCGACTGGCGCAGCCGCACCTCCGCAATCTGGAGGATCACCGGAGCGCGCAGTTCCTCTGCCGCTTGCAGCACACCCAGCACCATCTCCATATTGGCAACGGAGAAGGAGCCAACGGCGTAGCCGCCGACACGGGCGTCCGCCAGCAGATCACGCATATTCACCAGCATAGGCACACCTCAAATACAAATCAAAAAATGCGATGAGTCGGGCATAAGCCGAGTTCTGTCTTGGGCAATTATCTATCTCGACGCACGGTTGCCCGTGCGCTCCAGCCATCCTTCGAAGTTTTGTGTCGAGCAAACAACCCTTCAGTCGATGTTGCAGCGGATAGGGTTTACATGGCAGGGAATGTCTCCACCCCCTCGGTGAGCTCTTACCTCGCCTTTCCATCCTTACCGCAAAAGCGGCGGTTTATTTCTGTTGCACTTTCCCTAGGGTCGCCCCCGGCGGCCGTTAGCCGTTATCCTGCTCTGTGCTGCTCGGACTTTCCTCACGCAGTAACCTGCGCGCAACTGCCTGCCCGGCTCATCTTCTCCATTTTAATCCATAGCACCGGGGAATGTCAACTGTTTTTCTGCCGGGCAAGAATTTACAGAACAGGTCTTGCATTTCTGTTCTTTTTGTAATACTATGGAGCAAAGAAAGGCAGGTAATCGGAATGCCCAGATTTGAACAGGAAGGCTTTGACCCCCGCCGTCGGCGGGAGAACGACGCCCTGGACCGCACGGTGCCGGAGGAAGACCGGCATTTGGACCCGGTAGTGGACCTGGATTTTAACCGTCGGCAGCGGGATGTGATCGACCGGCAGGACGAAAGCGGGATCAACCCTTGCGACTATCGGGACCCCTACGCCCCCTCGGCACCGTACAACCAAAATAACGACTATGACCCAAACGGTTACATAGAGCCACCGGCGCCGCCCCGCCGGTTTGAGAGCGAGCGCCCGGCAGTTTTTTATACGGACCGGAGCAGCACGCCTACGCCCCCGCGTGCCCCCCCCCGGGAGCGGACAAGCCGTGATTCCCGTACCGTGGGCCGCAGCCATACCCCCACCGACAAGCACGGCAAGCCGCCAAAAAAAGGCAAGGGCAGCAAAAAGGCAAAAGTGGGGCTAAGTATCTTTTGCGTGCTGCTGGCGCTGATTTTCATTCTTGTGGGCTGCGCCACCAGCGTGCTGGGCAAGATCACCTATAATGCGCACAAAGAAAATGAATATGTGACAGCATCGAATCTAAAGAGCGACCCGCGGGTAAAGAATGTGCTGCTGCTGGGCGTAGACGCCAGACCCAAAGACAAGGCCAGCGCCTCCCGCAGTGACACCATGATGCTGATTTCCGTGGACTCTGTGCACCACACCATTAAGATGACCTCCTTTTTGCGAGACACCTGGGTGTATATCCCCTGCAAGGATATGAGTCAACGGCTGAACGCCGCCTGCCAGTACGGCGGTTACAGCGGCGTGGTAGACACCATTGAATACAACTTCGGCGTAAAGATCGACAACTATGTGGTAGCGGATTTTGAGATGTTCCAGGTACTGGTGGACGCCATCGGCGGCGTAGAAGTGGAGGTCACCAAGGCGGAGGCCAAGGAGGTCACCGGCCACCCCAAGCGCTACGGCAATGTGAAGTTAAAGGCCGGCAAGCACAACCTGACCGGCAAGCAGGCCCTGGCCTACTGCCGCATTCGCAAGATCGACACGGACTTTGTGCGCACCAAGCGCCAGCGCACGGTGATGAACGCCATTATTAAGAAAATGAAGTCCTCCAACCCCTTTACCCTGTATAAAATAGCCAGCAACGCTGCCCCGTATATTGAGACGGATATGACCAAGGGCGAACTGTGCAGCTTTGTGGCCAAGGCCGGCAGCTGCGCCACCAGCACCCACCAGGCCCGGGTACCTTTCCCGGACACTTGGTGGTATGACACCATCAACGGCAACTCCATCATCGCCATCAATAAAGAGGAGAATAAGAAGCAGCTGATCGACTTTATCTACAACAAGACCTCCGAACAGCTGGACAAAGAAGAAGCCGCAGCAGCCAAGGACTGACTACTGCGTGCAAGGACACCACGGTCATCGGCCTTTATCATACCAACGACCATCGCTTTTGGTACAACGACCTTTTGCAGTCATGCACTGGTAAATAGGAAACGCCCTCTGTTTCTTAAGTGAAACAGAGGGCGTTTTTATTGTTTGGTAGGGGCGAATCGTATCTGCCCGCTTTTATCCCCTCAGTCGCAAAAATGCGACAGCTCCCCTTACAATAAGGGGAGCCGTATTGTGTGTAATCAGCCTCCCTTGTGTAAAGGGAGGTTGATTTTCCGTAGGCAAATTCGGAGGGATTGTTCGGCGGGAGCAAGCCCCCGTCCTACGCCTATTGGAAAGCCAAAATAATCTTACTTCTTGGTGGTCACGCTTTTGGCCTTACTCCACCCGGAATAGAGCTTTACGCTCTTGCCACCGATTTTTACGGTTTTATAGGTGCGTACCCGCACATAATACTTCTTCTTGGCGGACAGCTTACCGACACTCTTAGAAGTCGTCTTATTCTTGCTGATCGTCACCGTCTTGGCCTTCTTAAACTTGCTGCTGGTACTATACTGCACCTGATAGCCGGTAGTTTGAGTCCTCTGCTTTTTCCAGGTGACCTTAAAGCCTTTCTTGGCAGCTTTCACCTTAGACACGCTGGTGCCCTTGGGGTTAATGTTATAGGTCATGGACTTACTGCCGCTGTAATTGCCCTTGAGGGTCACTTTTACGGTGTATTTGCCCACATTCTTCATACCCTTGGGATAGCTGATTTTATAATCCGTGCCGTTCTTCAGGGCTTTGCCCTTGCTGTTTTTTACCGTCACAGACGGTTTTTGCACCTTGCCGTTATAGGTATAGGCGGTTTTGCTCAGCTTAATATTGCTGACCTTGTAGTAGGTCTGCGCTGTCTTGGTATACTGCTTACCGCACACGGAACAGCGATAAGTATACACTCGTTTGCCGTCCTTCGTGGTGGTGGCCCGGGTCAAGGCACGGCTTTTTTCTTTATAATTATGACCCAGCGCCGGGACAATATCCCGGTGCACCTCATCTGCGCAAATGGTGCAGAAGTAGGGCGTGTAGCCCGCGGTGGTGCAGGTGGGCAGTACCGAATCCCCCGCCTCGTAATTATGCTCGTGACTGCGGATTTCAAATTTCACCTCAGCGCGATAGCCCTGGTAGTACACCGCCATGGTATTCATACCCTCGGCGCCGCAGCCGGACATATCCACAATCACATCGGCGCCGTTAATGCTCAGCACACCGCCGGCATTTTTATAACACCATTCCAAGGGCTGGGTGGCGTTCTTAAATCCCACCAGCAGTTTCAATTCATTGAGCACCGCTTGGGGGTTGTAGCCGTTAAACACTGTCTTGCCCTGCAAATAAGCACGCAGCCCCAGCTCCTCCGTCAGCGCACCGCTTGCGCCACTGATAAATGTAATATCTACATCGGAACCCTCACTGGTAGGCAACCAGCCCCAAACATGGTAGGTATATGTTTTGCCCTTTTCCAAGGTGGCGGTTATATAAGGTCTGCTATAATCCTTGGCGTTGGGACGGTATGGATACTCCCCTTCCTGCACCTTTCCGCCCGGGAAAGTCAAACTTGCGTGCGCATTGCGTCCGCTTTCGCCCTTCGGATTGTGTACAAAAAAGCTCAGAGTATACTCCGCCGTGTACTGGGGAGTAAAGGTCAGCGTGGCCTTTTCGCCTTTTGCATAGGAAACTACATGTTTTTGGGTCTCAGCAGAACGAAACAAGGCATGGCTTAAATCATATGACGTTGACGCCGCCCATGCCGTCACCGGCAGGGTGCACACCAGCAGTAGAAACGCCAGTAGAAAACTGCCCAGGCGTATAGTTTTTTTCATAATCGCACTCCTTTGCTGCCCTTATTGTAGCACAGGCCGGGCGTATTGTAAACAGGAGAGTTTGTCAATAGGTATAGCGCAGCACGGCGGAATACACCGTGTGCAGGGCGCCGTCTTCGTCTGCATAAGTCAGGTACGCCCGTGCGGCGGCAGTGCCCACATGGGCGGAAATGCCGTAGTACAGCACAAACTGGCCTTCCGGCTCCGTAGAGCGGTTTTGAGCGCAGCGCACCGTGCCGGCGTCCGTACCGGAGCCCGGCTTACCGGCCATCTCCAACACCAGGTCATCGTCTGCCAAATTCTTGCCGTATAGGAAGCCGGAGGTCACCAGTCGGTTCCCCTCCCCGGCCATGGACCGGGTGGCGGCAAACATCACCCGCCCGGTATCCGACTGCAACTGGGCGGAAAGCAGCGACACAGAGGGTACCGGCGTCAGATCATCGGTGCGCTTCTCCAGCGCCAAATCGGCAACCGCATAGAAGCTGTACCGGCTGCCATAACCCAGCACACGCCCATCGGCTGAAAAGCCCTTGGCGTCTGCCGCAGACACAGTGACCCGCGCCCCATAGGCAACAGTCAGACTGTCCCGGGCAGTTTGGCTGCCGCACTGCAAGGTGCAGCCGGGGGCGGTGATGGTCAGCTGCTTGGCTCCACCGGCGCGGTACAGTGCCTGCACGGTCAGGGAGCCGGTGGAGCTGTGGATCTGCGTCGGCGTATAGGACCAGCCAACAAAAGTATAGCCGGTGTAGGTAGGCGGCGTGGGGATTTTTACATCCGCGGCACTGTCCACCTGTTGATAAGACAGCACATTGGAAAACGGGTCAATAAACAAAAAAGTCAGCCGGTCGCTGTCGTCCAAAAACAGCGGCGTGTAGGTGGCGCTGGCCACCGGGGTAAAGGTATAACTGGCATCGCCGGACAAAATCTTATTCCCCTGCTGCCAACCGGCAAAACGGCAGCCGCTATTGGGCAGAGCCAGCAGCGTGCAATCCTTGCCCCGATCTACATAAATCCGGCCGCCGGCGGTCACGTCCGTATCGTTAAACAGCAGTGCGCCCATATCCGCGCCGGGGGTAGCAATGCAAAAGCCGTCGTAATCTACAAAATTCGCCCGTGTGGTAGCGCTGCACCGGCTGCATCCCAGTAGGTCATAACCGCGGGCAGTGGGCGTAGCCGCCACCCGCTCCAGCAGCACAGAATAGTCGTGGGCCAAATTAAAATCCGCCGTGGCGGTGTAGCCCATATAGTGCACCTGCACCGTGTTCTTACCGCAAGCACCGCAAGCGGACAGATCCACGATCACATCGGCGCCGCCTACCAACAGGCTACCCATCGCATCCTTATACTTCCATTCCAAGTGGGCGCCGGTGCGATCCACAATCAGCAGCTTCATTGCATTCAGCACCGCCTGTTGGCTGTAGGCAGTAAATTCCGGTTGGTCCAGATACAGCCGCAGCCCTACCTCCTTGGAAAGGGTGCCGCTTTCGCCGCTGGTAAAGTCCACATCTACCGTTGCGCCGGTGCTGGTTGCCGTCCACCCCCAAACCGAGTAGGTATAGGTTTTGCCCTGCTCCAAGGTAGCGGTCAAGTACGGATGGCTGTAATCCTTAACGGTAGAGCCGGTACGGTTAGGGTATTCAAAGGCCGTGACCGTGCCGTCCGGGTTCGTCAGGCTGGCACGGATATTCCGCCCGCCTGTCACATGACCATACAGCTTTAAGGTGTATTCCGCCGTGTACTGGGGCGTAAAGGTCAGGTTTGCCGTCTCACCGGCGCCAAAGGAAAAGGCATTCGTCCGGGTACGGAACAGGTAGTTCTGGTTCAGATCTACCGAGGTGGTGGCACCGTAAGTGACCCCCGGCAGGGCACAGCAGGCCATTACCAACACCAGCACCAGGCACGCCAAGCGCTTTGTCATTTTTTTCATACCGCCGCCTCCAATTCGTTTCGTCTGCTTTCATTGTACCATAAGTGCCGCTCCATTGCCATAGAAAAACAAAAAAAGCCGACGGTCACCCCGCCGATCCGTACAATACCGACCCGGTGCACCCAACCGGCCGCACCGATAAAGCAAAAAAAATCGAGCCGAGGGATTGCTCCCTCGGCTCTTTTCGCTCGAGCAATTATTTTACTAATTGCAATTAGTCGTCTTCGCCACCAATAATTTCAGGACCGCTTGCGGTCATCACATCGATCTGCTGAAATTCCTTGACGTCGACAACAGGCTTAGAATAAGCTTCTTTCATGAAGACATTCCTCCTATTCCTAAATTGCCTTATATCGCTGCCGGCAGTTGCCCGCCGGCAGGAGCGATAAATAGGTGTTTACGCGATTAAGCGTAAGTGTGGCTCATCACATCAGAGTACACGGTCTGCACTTTGCCATTCTGATCCTTGTAGGTCAAGAATGCCTTAGCGGAGGCAGTGCCGGTCTGAGCGGAGATACCATAGCTCAGGATGAACTGAGTGCTGCCCTCGGTGCTGTTGGCATAAGCAGCCTTCACAACGCCGGAGTTATCAGCGGAACCCTTCTTGCCAACATTGGCCAGAGTCAAGTCAGCGTCAGTCAGGTTCTTACCATACACAAAACCGGACTTCAGGTAAGTGCAGCCATCCACCATAGCGCGGGTAGCAACGAACTCAACCTTGTAAGAACCGGCAACCTGGTTGGCAGAAACAGCAGCCACAACGGGAGCCTGGGTGGTAGCGGAAGCCGCCTTCACAGTTACATCAGATGCAACATAGAAGGTGTAGCTGTCGCCGTAAGCAACGATCTTGCCGTCGATAGCCCAAGCGGTAGCGTCGGCCTTAGACACGGTTACCTGGGTGCCGTAAGGAATGTCAGCCAGAGTGCCCTGTGCGGAGTTGCTGCCGTAAGCAACGGTAGCATCAGCGTCAGTGGTTACAGTGTAGGTAGCGGCAGCGTCCTTCTCATACTGTGCATAAACAGTCATGGAGGAGGTAGCGGCCTTAATGGCAGCCTCATCTACGGACCAACCGGTGAAGGTGTAGCCGGTGTAGGTGGGTGCCTGCGGGATCTTCACATCTGCGCCGGAAGCAACAGGCTGAGAAGAGATCACGTTGTTGAACATATCAACAAAGGTGAACTGAACGGGCTTAGCGGACTCAGCGAACACAGGCGTGTAAGTGATGTCAGCGATAGCCACGGTGGTGTAGGTAGCATCGGTGGAAACGATCTTGTTACCGGTCTGCCAGCCTACGAAGGTGCAGTCCGCATTGGGAGTCGCAACCAGGGTGTAAGTGCCGTTCTCAGCGAACTTCTTAGAACCACCGGCGGTCACATCCTGACCTGCCAGGGTTACAGAGCCGTTCTCCACAGCATTTACAGTTACGGTCACACCAGCCAGAGCCGGCGCAGTCTCCTTGGTGTAGAAGTAGCCGCAGTCCTTACAGGTGTAAGTGGTGATCTCGGGCTGATCCAGAGTGGCCTCCTGGGTCACCTTAGCGGTGAAGTCGCAGGCCTTGGTCTCCGTGTGAGAAGCGTCATTGGCGCATACACGGCTGTGCTTTGCATCAGCACCCTCGGTGCCCTCAACATGCTTCCAGTCACCCCAGTTATGATCGGTAGCCGGGATCGCTACAGTGTAGGTGCCGCCGCACTCGGTGCAGGTGAAGGTCTTCACGCCGGGCTCGGTGCAGGTAGCAGCCTTGGTCTCCACACCATTGTTGAAGGTGCACTTGTCAGTCTTCGTAGGCTGGCTGCAGGTACCCTCGCCGGTGCAGGTAGCAGTGTGGGTGTAATTCTTACCCTCAACGAAGGCCTCACCGCTGGTGTAATCAGCAACGGGAGCGCCGTAGTTGTGGGTATGACCCAGAGCGGGCTTGGTCTCCTTAGCGTAGGAGTAGCCGCAGTCCTTACAGGTGTAAGTGGTAATCTCAGGCAGATCAGAAGTCTGGTTCTGCGTTACCTGAGAAGTAAAGTCACAGGCCTTGGTCTCCGTGTGAGAAGCGTCCTTGCCGCAAACGCGGGTATGGGTGGCATCAGCCTCAGCAGTTGCAGCGTCATGCTTCCACTCGCCCCAAGCATGACCGGTAGCGGGGATAACCACGTTATTCTCGCTGATCACATAGCCGCAAACAGAGCAGCTGGTGATCACGGTCTTAGAACCAGCCTTATCGCAGGTGGCATCCACAATGTTGCTTTCCAGAGTCTGCGGATTATGCGGCGTGGTGGTCAGCTTAGCAGTGAAGATGGTGTCTGCGGAGATGGTCGCTGTGGTGGGATCGTTATCCCAAGCATAGCTGTAGTGGCCGGCAGCATCGGGATCCTTAGTGGGCAGAGCCGGTACAGAAGCGGGGCTCTTGCCCTCTTCCACAGTCTCGGTGCCCAGGTCCTTGCCATCCTCGGTCACATACTTAACGGTGTAAGACTTGGTCTCAGGCGTGCTGGTGCCACCGATCTTCAGAGTACCCATAGCCGGAGTGGTGCCCTCATACTCGGTCATACCGGTTACAGTGTACATACGATCGGGGTCAACGGAACCCATGTGCAGGTTGCACAGACCGGGGTCGTTGGCCGGCCAATCATTCACGCCAAACTTCAGCAGGTCGTCGGAAATCACAGTGCCTTCAGCAACCTGGAAACCAACGGTACCCAAATACAAGCCCTGCAGCTTAACGCCCAGCCCATCATCGCCGCCCAAGGGGCCATCGGTCTCAAAAGTGTAGTCGTCGCCAACATACACAACGGAACCGGTCTCCGGCAGATGCGGAGTAGCGATAGACAGAGCATAATAAGTGTCATTGAACTTTGATGCAGCATCGATCAGATAAGCGTTGCCGTCCGCATCAGATACATTGGAAAAAGAGGGAACCATCATACCGCTGTCGCCGGCGGTGAAGCCCTTAGCGGTTCTCTTACCCATGGTCAAAGCATCATCCCAACCGAAGGACAGGGTGCAGTCACCAAACTGGCCGCCGTAGTTCTTCAGGATGAAGGAAGCAGCTACATAATATTTACCGCTACGGATTGCAGCAGCCGGGAAATCGGTTTTGTTAGCAGTCTTACCGGTCAGGTCAACCTTAGAAAGATCTGCATAGGTGTCGTTATTTGCAGAGTTTTCCCACTCTGCGTCACCATTCGTGATAAAAGATTTGTTCAGACCGGTGTAAGCCGTCCATACGATATCTACCTCAGGAGCAATATCAGCCGCTGTTACATAATCTTCTTTTGCAACAACATCGCCGGGCTCATAAGAGTTAGCAGCCAGTGCAGAGATGGGAGCCATGGAGACTACCATCAGACCAGCCATCACACCGGAAAGAAGCTTCTTTGCGCTTTTACGCATATGTTCTTTTCCTCCCTAAATCGTTATCAATAACTTAGCTTAGATAAATTACAGTTACTAAACGCATAATAGATTGCATAATCTGTTGCGTTCACATAGCCGTCATGATTAAAGTCGCAATTCTCATTGTAATTCGCCGCGCCTTGCTTCGCGTTAGCGGACGAATAGTAAATTGCGTAGTCTGCGGCGTTGATATAGTCATCCTTGCTAAAGTTGCAGACAACCATACCTAAATCGCCTAAGCCCAAATCGCTGTCTGCTACCGTAAAGGTAACCGTGCGATCATAGCCATAAGCATAGCGCAATGTAGCGGTGTACTCCCCTGCCGGGAGTGAGGGAATGGTAAAGCAACCGTCCGTTCCGGTGGTTGCAACCACTTCATCCGCAATCACTACATCACAGTTGCGAACTGTAAAAGTATCTCCCGCCAAATCCCCATTGGTATTGGCCAGCGCCAGCACCCTGCCGGTAACGGCATGGCCGGTGGCCGGTGACAGATCCGCTGTCATGGGATACAGCGTAGCATTATAGCCGTCAAAGGCGGTGACCAATGCATAACAGTCCTGGTCAGCCGTGCCATAGTCGGCGTAATCCGCATAATCTGCCTCAATGAAGGTTTGGTTCGGGTCCGTATCCAAGGTCACGATCTTTGCAAAGTCCACAGGCGCTTCCGTAGCAACGGTAACCTGCAACTTCAAAAGGAGCTGACCCGCCGCGTCAATGGCGGTGGTCGTTGCAATCTGGTCCACCCTGGTGATAAAACCAAAGTTGATGGTCCCATTCTGCACCAGCACACCGGCGGCGCCAAGGCCCCGCAGTTGATCCGGCTTGCTGTCCGACAGCAGATCACTGTGACCGTTGACCGTCAGCACAGCCGCGTCATAAGACATGGTGTACTGCATCACGGCAAAGGACTGCATACCGGAAAGCGTAAAGGATACGGTGTAATCCCCGGCAGACAGTGCATTGCCGTCTGCAGCCTTGCCCTCGCTGTCCGTAAAGGTACAGGAGAGGTGGGGCTTCTCGGTGCCCAAGGTACCCTGGGCAGCCAGAGGGGTTATAGAGGTTAAGGTCAAAATCAATACAAACGATAAGAAAGCAGCAAGTGTTCTCTTGAGTTTGTTCAATTTCATAATAAAAATCAGTGTGACCCAAGCGGTGCCGAAGCACCGCCAGGGTACTTTAAGTTAGGATTTAGCCGTAGATTGCGTTGCTCAGTCTTGCATTGAAGAATGCATAGTAAACAGCGTAGTCTGTAGCATTGATATAGCCATCGTGGTTGAAGTCGCAAGAAGCGTTGTACTTCGCAGCACCCAGCTTGGTGTTAGAAGCAGCCAAATAGGTAGCATAGTCAGAAGCATTGACATAGCCATCCTTATTGAAGTTGCAAACAAGCATACCCAGGTTGCCCAGATCCACATTACCGTCCTTCACCGTGATGGTGATATTACGGTCATAGCCATATTTATAGTTCAGGGTTGCGGTGTAAGTACCGTTTGCCAGAGCCGGAATGGTGAAAGTACCATCCTGACCGGTGGTAGCCACGGTCTCGCCGTTGATCACAACATCACAACCGATAACGGTGAACTTTTCGCTTGCCAGCTCGCCCTTGGTGTTCGCCAGAGCAAGTACCTTACCGGTTACAGCGAAGCCGGAGGGAGCAGTGCCCTCTTCAAGAGAGTTCTCTGCATCTACCAGGTTCTTGTAAGCGGTGAAGCAAGCAGACAGGTTGGCAGTGTAGTTGTCCTTATCAGCCGGAACATAGGTGGCAGCGTCCTTATGGGCGTAGTCGCCGTTACCGGTGGTCGCAACATCTACAGCAGCAGCCAATGCGTTCACATAGTTGGTCCAGGACTCGTCGGTGTAAACCTTCTCGCCCTTGTTAACCAGCTTGCCGCCCTCAACAGCACCGTACTTCGCGGAAGTCGCGGTGGTGGCGATTGCAGCATTCTTGATGGCATTGCCGTCTGCATCGACTTTACCGGAATCTGTCCAGGTGGTGGTCATTGCGCTGTAAGCGCTGCCGCTGGCGTGAGAAACCTCAGCCTCCACCTTGTTGCCGATATAGCCGCGCTCGGTCACAGTGCCCATGTACAGGTTAAACATACGAACAGCCTCTTCAATCAGCAAAGAAGAAGTGCTGGTGGAGAATGCATAGGTATAATCCGCAGCGTCATTACCGTTGGTGTTCGCCAGGTCAGCAATGGTCTGGTCGATCTGGTTCCAAGCGCAGGTGGCAAGCACCGTCTTGGACTCGTCACTCTTCAGGTAAATATCTGCAGCGTACATCTTTTCAGCATCCTTCGCCACGGATACCATCTTCTGGTACTCGGGCAGATCGAAGTTGGCGTCCGTCATACCGTCACGAATGGAAGAAACATCCGTGAAGATCTGACCGGCAACGGTAACGCTCAGCATCTGCGCACACTGATCCACAGCATAACGCATCTTGTCTCTTGCCTGCATGGCAAGTGCACGGGTCTCCTCGCCATTGTTGACAATGGACTTCTCGGTAACCATGTGCTTCACAGTGAAGTCCTTGCTCACGGCAACGCCATTGGCATTGTAGTAAACGAACTTCGCCTGATTGAAGGTGCCTTCCTTTTCAGCACCGTTGATAGCATAGGGAGCATCCTTATAAGTGGTGGTATCCCATGCGGTGGCATAAGCCGGGGTGTTCAGGAAGTACCAGGAAGAACCGCTCTTCACAACAACCTGGCCGGTCTTATCCATAGCCACGGTGTAAGCCTGACCACCAACAGTGGTGGAAGTCTTACCGGTTACATCAGCATCGGTCAGAGCCTCTGTGGTGTAATAAGGCTGGCTCATAGCGCTGTCAGCATAGTAATAATTGCCGTCAGTCGTTGCATAAGCAGCCAGAGCTGCAGGCAGCTGATCCAAGGAAGTTACGGGCTTGGTTGCAGGCTCGCCGATCACGGTCTTCACCTCAGAGGTAACAGGCGTCTTCGTGAACGCACTGGACAGCGTGCCGGCAGTGGACAGATTCAGCGGAGACAGGCGGGCCTCAAAGCCGGCAGCCAAAGCAGCGGTTGCTGCATCATAGGTTGCGGAAGAGCCGCTGGCCTTATCGTAATCCTTAAAGTCAGAAGGTCTGTAGTTCTTAATGTAGCTATTCAAAGAATCGTATGCACTATTGAACTGGCTACGGTTACCATCGTCAGCAACAGTTACTTTCAAGCTACCGGTTGCCGGGTTCTTGTCGCAGAAGAAGCTCAACTTCACTTCTTTCTTGGATACCTGAGAAATATCCGTAGAACCATCATACTTGAACAGATCCAGGGAAGAGGAGCTGTCCTTAGACAGAGTCACGGAACCGGTCTGGATGTACAGACCGTCAATGCCGGTTGCACCGGAAACCTTGCCCAGCAAGTTGCTGTATGCGAAGTCGCCGGAGCCGCTCTTCAGATAAACAGCGGTGTAATAACCATTGCTATCCTTAACAGCTGCAGCCAACGCTTTGCCGCCGTTCAGCTCGCTCAGCGTGTAAGCGTGGTTCACACGAGATACGCCGTTGGAGGGAACCTGGCTTGCGGCAACACCCTTGACCCAAGTCTGACCGCCATCGGTGGTGTAGTCTACCTTTTCGTAGTTCAGCACATCACCGGTGAACTTATCAAACGCAGCCATCATGTTGGAATTGTTTACAGTTACGGTCTTGTTGCTAAAGGAATCCTTAACAGAACCGGTGCTGTAAGCGAAAACGCCGTCCAAAGTCTTGTCGGGAGAACCGGCAAGGGTACGGTCATAGCCAAGACGAATCTTGTAGTTCTTCACTGCATCCAGGTTAGAGCTTGCCAGAACAATATCGGTAGGATAGCTTACACGGAACGGCTTCTGGTTCAGGTAAGCGTTACCAAAGTAACCGGTGTTGTTCACGGTAGCCTGACCATCGGCGGTCTTACCGGAAGAACCATTGGAGAATCTGCTGTCCTGAGAACCGCCCGGATACACAGAATCGGACCAGTTCTTCTGCGGAGTCACAAACTGATAAGTCTTGCAGGTCAGGCCGGTGTAGAGGGCCTGGTTGGTGTTGGTGTCGATAATGTTGTAAGTAACGGTGTAAGTTACTACAGTATCTTCATCAAAACCGCCGTTGGTAACAGTGAAGGAAGCGGACTTCTCAGGAACAACTGTCTTGCTGGAGAAGTCTACGGTGCAAGCACTGTTATCGGAAACCACATTCGTGATCTCAATGTTGTAACGGCCACGAGCAACGAAGTTACCATCGGCGTTCTTCACCGCACGGTTCAGACCGTAGCAGTTATTGGTAACCGTCAGCGTTGTTGTGGTGGTGTTACCGCCATAGCTGAGGGTCAAGTTGCTGTCTGCCACACGAGCGGAAGCCAGCTTCATGTTATGATCCGCCAAGGTGGTGATCAGGCCGCCGATCAAATTGTTCACAGCCTGTACGGTGTACATAGCGCCGGGCAGGATCGTATCGGTCTTGCCGCTGTCGCCGCCTACACCGCCGGAGGCTTCATACACATTGTATACCAGGGTACCCAGTACGCCGTAACTGCTGTTGCTGGAAGTACCGGCAAAGGTATCCTTCTGCAGCAGATCGTCGAAGGGATGATTGTTGGTCGCAGCAGCGGGAACCACATTACGGGCTGTGCCGTAGCGGCCGCCGAATACAACGTTCACCAGATCAGCCAATACATTGTAAACGGTGCGGATAATGCCTTCGCTCTTGATGGGCGGTGCGGAAACCATGGTCAGCAGACGGGTTACAAACCCGGTTGCGCCATACTGGCCGTTCGCATCTGCCACACCAATATTCAGCATACCCTGGATCACATCGGTGTAGATCAGCTCTTCGGAATTCAAAGCGCCTTTCTTTGCAGAATCGCCATACTGCAGCACGCCTGCAACAGGCAACAGCTTGTTGGCGATCACATTGATGTTCTCCCACAGGGAGTTGGACAGCTTCACCAGGCAATTGCCGTTGGTGTCGCAAACGCCCAGAAGATTGGCAAGGCCCTTGCCATGCTCGCCGTCCTTAAAGGTGTCAGTGCCGGCATAGTAAACAACAACGGAATTCAGCAGATCAAACAGAGAAACGCCGTCATTCAGAGTAGCGGTCTCCGGATTCCACAGGTTGCCGTCCTTGTCGTGCATGATAATATAGGGGCTCATTACATAACCCACAGCATCACGAGCCATCAGCAGCAGATTGTCAATGGTTACATCGTACTTACCGTCTGCGCCCTTCTGCACCAGAGAAGAGTAGTCGTGATCCGGCAGCACATAGCCCAGATACAGCTGCAACGCCAGAGCAGCTACGCCCTCTGCATCGTCGCAAGCGTCCAGGTCCTCATTGTGGATGCCCTTCTTGAAGTCGGGAATATTCCGCAGTGCAGAAATTGCAAACGGAATCATCGCGCTCTCCAGATTGGCCTCGGTCAGAGCGGTGCCCTCGCCGTTCTCATGATAGAAAGCGCCGAGAATGTTCGCATCCGTTTTATCACAGATGAACTGCAGCACCTTCAGCATATTGCCAACCAGGGTCTGCGCTACATTGCCGGGATCCTCGGAATTTACCTTCGTCAGACCGCTGGCATCATAACTCGGCAGGAAGTCCTTTACTGCGGCAACCAAGAAATCATTCAGCGCTGCCAGCATGGAGCTGTAGCTGCTGTAATCATTTGCCATGAATGCCTCAATGTTCTTCATACCGGTCTCAGCAAAGCTGCAGTTCAGGGGGCCGGTTGCCTGTTTAAAGTAGTAAACAGACATGGGGCTGAAACGCAGTTTGTTGAACAGGGTGGTGGAGTCAATATCTCTCCAGGTGTAGGTAGGAGACTTCACCAGGTCACGGCTGTTGTACTTCTCCAGATCCGCCTTGATGTAAGCCAGATAGGAAGCCGCATCCTTGTACTCTTCGCCAAGGGTCTGGCCGGGCTTCAGGTTCTTTGCAGCCTTTTGGCACTCATAAGCGGCCCAAGCCTGCACATCGGCAGCGGCGTAGTTGTTGGCTACATTGCTGTAGTCCCAAGCCGTGTTGTGGGTCGTGGCACCGGTGTACCACATATAGTAATTGTAGTCATAACCGCCCACACCGGAATTCAACTGGCCCAGCGTATCCTTCAAAGCGGTGTTCCACACCATCTCAAAGGCTTGGAAGCCAAAGTCAAACAGCGTGTCTGTGGGCTTCAGCACCAACTTCTGATCCTTGTAGCGGAACAGATATACATTACCGATGGCCTCGCCGTTCTTGTCATGATCCTCCTGCGTTACATAATGCAGGTTGGTCGTGTCAATATACGGTGCGGAACCCTTCTCCAGATACTGAGCATATCTGTCTCGAGAATTGGTACCGTCGGCGTATGTAATCTGTGCGGTAATGTTGCTGAGCAACTGGGTGGAGAGCTTATCAAGCAGGACGGAATCCAGCTTGCTGGTCTCCAGACTGGGATTGTTCCGGATCTGAGCCTTCTCCTCTGCAGTAAACCAACCGGTATTCTCCAGAACCAGCTGCTGAACAATATTATATACCATATTGCTCTGATAGCCGCTGGGCATACCAATCAGGTCACCAATGGTCTTGTAAACATCCAAGAAGCTGCTTACGATACCAAGGCCAAGATCGCCGCGCAGCAATTTCTTTACGATATTGCCGTTGGCGCCTTCAGGACCCCCGTCGGAAGAAATGTTCCGAACCAGCTTCACAATACCGCGTACAATATCGGTAGAGGAAGTTGCGCTGCGGGACATTCCGTTAACTGCGCTCAAATCTACATAGCGGGCATCGCCGGCCAGCAGAAGCAGTGCGGACTTGCTGTTCAGGAAAGAATCCAGATCTTGAACAGTCTTAAGTACCTCATCCACGCTGCCCAGTTTGATGGTGATGCTACCAAGAACGCTCAGGTCGATATTCATCGGTGCGATGTTTGCCTGGGCAAGAGTCAGATCCACAAAGTCCAAAAGGGCTGTGCAGGCCTGCTCATCATTCAGGATGGGCCAACCCAGTGAGTTGAAATCCAAGTCCTGGTCATGGTACTTCGTGTTTGCCGAAGCATTAGCCGCAGAAGCGACCATAGCACCGGAGAAACAGCTCATCGCCATCAAGACCGCCAAAAAGAGCGCAAGCAACTTGCGGGAAAACTTTTTAGCTTTCACTAATTTTTACCTCCATAGTAATTTGTAATTCTTACGAATAAATGGTTGCGTGTACGCGCCGTCCCATCCTCTGACCATCGGGCAATCCGATATTCAGGATGAAGGCATTGCAGCCGGACGCCATACATTATGAAAATGCGCATAGAAACACATTTATCGCATTCTTATTAAAACACGATGGTCACCAAAAATCAATAAAGAGCCGTAATTTTTCTGATTTTCGGAATGTTGCACAATTTGAGCCGCCGTTTTTTGTGCGAACGGACAAATTTAATTTACACGAAATTAACAATTTGTTCATATTTTATCGCTTAGTTAAAAGACAATGTCCATTATTTTGCAAGTTTCGACTTGTAAGGGTCATGTGCTTTACGCAAGATTTTCACACGCAAAGGCGTGCCCCTTTACACCAGCGATTTTTTGGCGTAGCGGCGGGAAACTTTCACAAGTTCCACAGGATTTTCCACATTTTTTCCTCCAAAACCGGTGGAATTTCTGTCAGCAGTTGTCGAATGCAGCAATAACGATAAATGCGCCCTGATCCTCCACACAAATCCAAGATAAGAATGCAGCGCAGATCCGTCGGCCGGGCCAAACATGCGCCGGAATTTCGCTATAAATCGGGAAATTTTGCCCACCCGTTCACATTTTGTTAAAAAGTTTTCGGAAACCTATTGACTTGCCGTTCTATATTTGGTATAAATATACTGTATTTGTTGTACGCGTGGGTATCCTGCGCCCTTTTAGCAGAGGAATTGTGAACAAATTGTTAACGCAACTTGTAAGCACATCCTCCGCTAAAAGGGTGCGCTGCCCAGGCGAATCCAAAACGACAAGTTCGTCAACATATCAGAAGGAGAGATGAATTATGAAGACGGGCAAAAAGATACTCAGCCTATTTTTGGCTGTAGTAATGATGGTCACCACCTGCTCTGTCGGGTTCACTGCATTTGCAGCGGACAAAGACAAGGGCATCTGGAAGAACTCCACAAGTGCCGATTCCACCTTTGACGCACTGACGGAACTGGTAGACACCTATGTTCCGGCATTGCTCAATCAGCCGAATATCAAAAAGGCGCTTGAGGAGAAGTTGGGGATGACCGTCACCGACACCACCTCGATCAGTGATCTGATCATGGGTGTGTCTCCCACGCTGCTTAATCTTTTGAGCAGCCCCATGAATAAGGCAGACATCATTGACGGTTACCGGAAAGGGTATTCCGATGTGGCGTATGCCTACCTGGACGAGAAAGATGCAAAGATGAGCTTTTATCAGCTGTTTTCTTTTTGCGTCAACAACATTTCGTCCAGCGACGCAGAACTGGCCAAATGGTGCGAGGACACGCTGAGCGATCTGTCCGCCCTGCTGGAGCAGTTCCCCGAGAAACAGGCTAAGCAGCAGGAAGACCTGAGCGCTGCCTATGACGCACTGAACAAAGTGCTCGAGGTGCTGGGTACTGCTGAAGGCAGCCTGGACACCCTGGAAGACATCCAGAAAGCTACCGTTACCTACAAAGACAAATCGTACAAAGTAGACGACTTGATTGCTCTGGACGATTTCAAGGATGTAGCTAAGTGCTTTGGCACCTTCACCGCCTACTTCGAAGAAGCCGGCAGCAAGAAGAAAGTCAGCACCATGAGCGAAGCGATTTGGTATGTGTTGCTCCAGTATCAGTCCGACAAGGCAAGCAGTGAACTGGCAGAGGCCGCCAAGGCTTATCTGTGCAAGCTGGCCAAAAAGGACTACAACACCATCAAGGATGACGATGCTGCACTGGCAGCCGCTTGCAAGATCGGTGCTGCCGTACTGGCCAACAACGGCGATGACGCCTTTGTTAGCGAGTACTATGCTGCGCAGCTGGATGACGATACCGTAGCTGCCCTGCGTGCGGACATGAACAAGAATGTGCCCGACGGCAACGCAAAAATCGGTTCCAGCCGTGACACCTTCCAGGCTTACCTGAACGGCGACTATGCAGACAAGGGCATCGCTCCTGTAACCAAGCCGGCAATGGCCACTTACTGGAGCAGTGAGGATCTGGATACGCGTACCGAGGGTATTTACCGCAGAGCGTTGATGGAGAACAGAACTGTCGGCGGCATGTCCCCCGAAGAAGTGATCGCCACCATCAACCAAGATCTGTTAAAGACCTTCTACAGTGGTGAACTGAAAGAGAGCGTTGACGAGGCCGTTGATTTCTACTTTGAGATTACCGACGCCAAGGTTATCTCTAATTCTTGCAGAAAGTATTCTTTCGCGAAATACGGCTTTAAGGATTCCTTTGCTGTTGCTGCTGTAAACAACGCCATCAATCAGTACATGGTACTGCTGGATCCTGAGGATCAGGAAGGCGTAACCATCGCAGGCTTGCACCTCACCGGTAATGCGGTTATGAACGAAGTGGTCTACAAACTGGTAGAGTCCAAGGTTGACCTGAAGGGTGCGCTCACCGATATATGGATGAACCTGTACGAGCACCCGGTTGAAACCATTATGCAGTTGCTGCCTGTTTTGACCGTTGTGATTGACGAAGTGCTGATCCCCATGGTATTCAACCAGGAGGGTGATCCCTTTAATGGTTTCCTGGGCGGTTTGCTGAGCGGTCTGATGGATCAATACGGCCAGAGCGTTGGCAGCCCCGTCGGTTTGGGCGGCGGCCTGAGCTGGGATTTGAACGAGGTTCTGCCCACCCTGATGCACTGGCTGATCGGCGACACCAACTATGACTTTACATACTACAACATCAGCGGTGTTGAGTATGGCAAGGATGCCGACGGCAAAGATGTGATCGTCAGCCAGGTGTATGGTGACCCCACCACCGGCAAGTACGATGACACCAAGACCCCGGTAATCCTGAACATCTATGCAGCCGATAAGGCGCTGCAGGGTGCCAAGGCATCCGGCATTGCCGATGCACTGAAGCTCACCGGCGACGCTGCCACTGCCGTGAATGAGGCTGTGTCCGAGCTGGCCACCTTCTTCACCGCTGCTGTGGATCAGTATGTGGCTGCCTATGGTGAAAAAGACGCCAAGAGTGGCGCCATGACCAAGGAAGAGGGCACCGTTTACAACCACGGCGTCAACAACCTCTTCGTTGCCCTGCCCAAAATTCTGGACATTATGGGCAAGAACTTCATTAAAAAATATGATGTAAAGAGCGCTGACAACACCAAGAAGGCTTCCGACTGGTCTTATAGCGATTATAAGATTAAGAGCGATACCGTTGGCGACAAAGCGTTCTTCTACAACCAGTCTTTGGTTAACTTTAAGAACCTGGCAGACGGCGGCAAGCCGGCCAAGATTCTGGACTGCTTTGTAAACATCTTTGTGAACGACTGGTTCAACGCCATCATTGACCTGCTCAATGATGTGACCGCCACCGACAACAAGATCACCACCAACCTGCCCATCATCACCGGTCTGATCCGCGCTATGGGCGGTCTGGGCGAAAAGAGCACCATCAGCGATGTACTCAACGGTGTATTCCAGCTGAAGTACAACGACAAGGCCTCTTTCGTAATGGGCGTATACAACAAGGATTCCAACTTCGTGGGTCTGAGCACCGAAAGTGCTTACTTCCTGCTGTCTAACATCGGTCAGCTGGTGAATGTGATCCAGGCCATGGACACCAAGACCAAGAACACCATCGACGTGAGCTTCCCGAAAGTGAACGGCAAGATGGCAAAGATCGAGACCCAGCCCAAGTGGGCAAAGGTACCCAAGACCTCCAGTAAGAGCGGCGCTTCTCTGCTGTCCAATCTGGACTCCGCACTGTCCAAGGTGCTGGAGAACTCCACACTGAACAACTTCAACCTGAACACCACCCCCGGCATCCTGTGCGGTCTGGTGAGCCTTGGTTCTTACATCCTGGGCAGCGACAACACCAACCCGATGCTGAAGATGCTCAATAAGACCTTAAACTTCCTGAACGACGGGGACAAGAAGTCCACCGATACCTCAGACAAGAAGGTTTACACTGAGAATCATCTGACCAATCTGGTGGTTCAGATGTATGTTGCACTGGAGAATGTAATTGATTACTATCTGGTGAACGAGGACGCTCTGGGCCTGAATGTTTTCTACGACGGCAACCAGAAGCTGTACAAGAAGAAGAATAAGGCCGGCAAGCCGGTGTACTACACCAGCAAGACCGGTGCTTACCACTACAACATTTTGGCTGCTGCGCTGAAGGGTCTGATTTCTCCCCACGCAGTGAGCAATCACCTGACCAACAAGTCCGCCGCCAAGAAGCTGGCAAGCCTGCCTACCTGGCACAACGCCATTCGCTTGGACAAGAGCACCAGCGGCTGGACCGGCGCCACCAACATTAAGATCAACTGGGGCTTCCGCGCAGGCAACAACACCAAGTTCTTCCAGAACTTCGGCGAGAGCCTGGGCATCATCACCGATCTGATCGGCGTGCTGACCAAGGATGCCGGTTACTATGACGGTGTACTGTACCCCATCTTTAAGGATCTGGAAAAAGCACAGGGCTTTAGCCTGGGCGTGTATGCAAAGGGCAGCGTAAAGGACGGCGCAACCGGCCTGCTGGCCATCATCACCCCCATCAGCAAGCTGCTGGACGGCTTCTACAGCAAGCCTGTCTCCGTGCTGACCAACCTGCTTAAGGGCCTGTCCATTGTGATGAACAAGGACCTGAACAATGTGGCGACTGCCGCCATCTACCCGCTGTACAAAGAGATCCACGGCGTATCCACCATTCTGAGCGCAAAGGTGTCCAACCTGATGCCCTCTATGGCAAAGAACGACGCATGGTTCTCCGCGATACTGGGCCTGATCTTTAAGACCAATACGGACGACAAGGATCAAAACGCGCAGAATAAGCAGACGATTGCTCTTGTAACCGGCCTGCTGAAGAAGAGCGCAACCAAGGCTGGCTTGGGCATCAACGATGTGACCGTGATCAACGCTGTAAACAGCCAGCTGGCTAACTTTGGCTTTGAGCTGCCCACCACCCTGTTTAAGGACATTGCAAACTGCAAGAATGCAGAGGCTGTTCTGAAGTACCTGATCACCCTGGTGGTCGATGTACTGCAAATTCGCCAGATCATTGATTTGCTGAAAGTCGTGATCGACAATCCTTCCATGAGTCAGTTGCTGGATATGATCAGCCGCCTGACCAAGAAGGATCTGCTGAACATCATCAACGCTGTGATCGCCAAGACCACAGATCCCACCACTGCTTACTGGACCTTCCTCCAGTATGTACAGGAAAAGACCACCGGCTTCTATTATCCCGCCGGTGTGACCGCACAGGACGCCAGCGACGCTGTTGGCGATCTGGACACCATGGTCACCTCCGTGATCGGCCTGCTGGCCGGCCTGGATGTGGTGAAGCAGGATAACCTGAAAGACCTGGTTAGCTCCCTGATCTTCACCAACGCCAACCTGACCAAGCTGGCTTCCACACTGTACGGCGCCATTGATCCTTACAAGGATTACCTGGGCTATGCCGGCATTGATGTGAGCAAGAAGGGCGTAGCAAAGCTCCTAACGGACGGCAGCTACGGCAAGACCTACTCCTCCGCAGCTAAGGCAATCAAAAAAGCCAAGAGCTGGAAGAAGCTGGGCAACATCAACTGGGGCTTCACCGATGGCTCCGCAAAGGCACAGCAGGGCTTTGTAAACGGCCTGGCTGCGATCCTGCGTCCGCTGGACGGCGTACTGTCTCTGCTGCTGGCAGGCGACGACTTGGCCGTTGGCCAGATCCTTACCGATTTGGTGAAGAACCTGAACTTCGGTTCCTCTAAGGACACCGTACAGCTGAAGAATGGCAAACTGCGCATTCGCATCAAGGGCTCTGACAAGTATTCCAAGACCTCTGTACTGGAGATCAACCTGTACAAAGTGATCGAGGATGTGAAGTCCCTGAGCATCTATGGCGGCAATGGTTACGAAAGTGCCATCGTTCCGCTGCTGGAGGCACTGGAGTGCCCCAACGTGAAGACCTACAAGCAGTACAAGGCAGACATTAAGAAGTCTACCGACAGCGTACTGACGGATGTGTTGAATCCCATCGTAGGCTTCCTGAACAAGGTACTGGACGCTCCGTTCGATACCCTCACCGCAGTACTGCCCAATGTGGCATACTACATTGATAATAATGGCCTGGCACAGCTCGTCAACAATCTTCTGTCGCCGGTAACATCTCTCCTTCCGGTACTGAAGAAGAACGGCGTAGATGTTGAGGTCATTGTCAAGGCTCTGGCCGGCAAGTCACTGAACGGTCTGGTTAAGGACGCACTGGGTGTGAACATTCACCTGAATCTGAACCACCTGAACAAGTGCGAGATCCAAAACGCCATCGTTCCGCTGGTGAACAAGCTGCTCAAGTCTAAGAAAATCAACATTCAGCTGCCCAAGATCGACTGGGGTACCCTGGCAAGCCACGGCACAGTCAGCACGGTCAAGAGCGCTGCAAAGAACAGCGAAGGCTATTATAATAGAAAGCACGTTACTGCAAACCAGGGCGAAACGCTGATCGCCGTGCTCCGCTATGTAGCCAACCTGCTGACTAAGAACATCAGCGGTTTGAAGTCCATTTTGGGCGGTATCGACGCGATCAAGGATTACAAGTCCATCATCAACGCGGTACTTGACCAGATCGGCACCTCCTCCGCAGACCAGATCATCCGTGCGCTGTTCTATCTGCTCCAGGAGAATCCCACCAACGCGTTCTGGAATTACAGCGAATACCAGACCAAGGACTACAAGTTCTCTTATCCCTCCACTGTGGATCAAGACTTCTTGAAGAACATTCCGCCTATGCTGGATGGCCTGATCGGTAGCTTGGCTGATCTGAACAAGCTGATCTCTGACGCTGCCTTTAAGGACAGCACCATCAATGGCATGATCACCGGCATCGGCAAGGCACTGGACGGTGTGAAGATCAACGACTCCACCAACCTGACCGCCCTGCTGTCCCAGACCGGCATTGACTATTCTACCAAGACCGTTGCCAAGCTGCTCACCGATGAGTCCTATGGCAAGACCTTCGCGAATGCGGCTGCCGTAATCGGCTCCGCCTCCTCCTGGTCCAAGGTCAACACCTCCGCTCTTAAGTGGGGCGTAAAGGATAAGGATAGCTTCTTTAATGCACTGGCTGCTGTAATGCGTCCGTTCTACGGCGTATTGGATGTACTGCTGAATGATGCTTCTCTGGGCATCTTCAACATCGTTCATATCCCCGGCTCCAACGGCTACTCTTCCGTGGTCGTTCCGCTGCTGGAGGCATTCGGCTGCTACAACATTAAGACCCAGTATCAGTACAGAGAGGACATCAACAAGGCCTATGACAACATCCTGTTGGATATTGTCAACTCCCTGTGGGATAAGGTAGAGGACATTCTGAATGCACCGCTGCAGACCCTGATGTCCATGCTGCCCAACCTGGCACTGTTCATTGCCAACGACGGCCTGCTGCAGCTGATCGAGAACCTGTTTACACCGGTTTCCGCTCTGCTGGATGCTTTGAAGCCCATCGTGAATGTGAACACCGTACTGACTCAGGTATTCAAGGCCTTCAAAGTGGATCTGAATGGCTTACTGGCTAAGGTTGGCCTGAAGTTGGATCTGAACATTGACCTGTACGATCTGACCGCCATGCTGAAGCCCATCATCGGCGTGGACAACATTGTTCCCCTGCTGAATCAGGTGCTTGGCATGATCAAGATCAAGGGTAAACCCCTGGGTCTGGAACTGATGGATATTGACTGGTTCCAGCTGGCAAGCCACGGCAAGGTGATGACCGATGCTTCTCAGGCTGCCACCTACGGCACGCGCGTGTTTGTAAAGGGCGACGCCTCTGAGACCTTGATTGCCGTGCTGCGGTACCTGGTTGAAGTTGTCAACTACAAGGACAACTACAACACGGTAGCCAGCTTGGTAGGCTCCCTGATCGGTGGATCTGACAACAGCTCCATTACCGATGTGGTAGGCACCGTGCTGAATATGCTGAAAGGCGACACCGACGATGTAATCGGCGAACTGTGTAACCTGCTTCAGCAGTTGGGTGGTTAATCCCCCATTCCTAAATGAAAATGGCGTACCTTCGGGTACGCCATTTTTGTTACCCGCCGCCAGACAGGCTCCTGTATATCCTGTATATAATGTATATAATATAGAGCGCCCTTTGGGTGCAGGCTCTCACCTGCCCCGGAGGGCTGCTCTTTTTCGCCAAGTTTTACGGCTTTTTGAATTTTCTTTGCGAAAGCCTTGTATTGCTTTTGCAATTTAT
>OOCH01000493.1_pt1 | contig 41213 bp, 65 predicted proteins | sample 1671641 | NCBI WGS metagenome assembly OOCH01 (sample SAMN06348177, study PRJEB24527) | human gut metagenome | biome: human gut; feature: ankylosing spondylitis patient; material: feces | host: Homo sapiens | place: China | collected 2015-10
TTTACACGTAAATGCGCAAAATCAGTGGGGTTCAAATCCCCTCCCTCGCACCAAAGTGAAAACCCGCATGAATGCTGGAAAATCCAGTATACATGCGGGTTTTTGAATATTTTGAGATATGCGAATATCTGCAAATACTTGCTTATAAATGCTTATTTTGATGCTCCCAAAGTCGTCAAAAAGTCGTCAGCTTTTTAGTCCGCTGGTATGTGCTCCCAATACTGCACCAGCTTATCCTTTACGGCGTCCTCATCGCACAAAAATGCCGCCGCCATATCGGCGTAAAAGTTGGGATTGTCGGCGCTGTAAGCCCGGGCCACTTTGCTATAGTCGCTGTACATCATGCACAGCGCGACCCAGAAATCCACGGGGTTACAGGTGAGGTTGCGCTGGGTCATCAGCTGGGTGGCCTGGTCATAGCTCCAGTGGGGTCCGGTGGTGCCGTCGGCATTTTTCATGCGATCACACCACTCTTCTGCCTCGTCACGGGTCAGATGCGGATGCGGCATCATTACAGCCTTGCCAGATGCACCCCCGTGCTCATACTGCCGGGAAGAGTCGTCCCAGCTGCCCGTCTGCGAGAATCCGATTTGCGGCATTCTGCGCCCATTTTCTACGTCAGGGTAGCGGGGGATAGGGTAGGGGTCAATGTAGCGGTTTTCCTCGATGCGCCAGGAGCGCCGGGGTTCATCGCGCTCCTCCATACGACGCAGGCGGCGCTCCATGTCCCGCTCCCTGCGGTCACGCTCCTCCTCAAGGCGGTCACGTTCCGGCTCACGGTCTTTGTCGTGGTCACGGAGCATCATTATGCGGCGAAAATTATTCTTGCCCATAATCTACACCTCCTCAGGAAATGGACGCGGGCGCACCAGCGTGAGAGCGGCAGAAGCAGCCAAGATATTTGAACGTGCCTGTGCCGGTCGCAGACGTTGCCACACGGGTGGCGTAGCGGGTGCGAGTGTGGATGCTCTCGGCGGTTGCCTGAGCGCAGTTGCAGTCAGTCAGAGGGTATGCGGTCGTGCCTGTGCCGATGGTGATGACCACAGGGGCATTGATGGTGGTCGTGTCCGGCAAAGCCTGGGCAATGACCAGACAATATTTTTCTCCCGCTGCGTAAGAGCCAGCAGGAATGTTGATGGTCAGCGTGTCATTGGTAAACGTCACCGCATCCGAGATGACGAGGTGCGGGCACAGGCGGCAGCTTGTTTTGCAAGCCATAATGTTTTCCTCCTAAAAAATCAGGGGCAGAGGTGTTTTACCCCTGCCCCGATGGTTCACCCGGTGTTATCGGGGAGTGTGTGAGTTAGCAGCAGCCGCAGCAGCTCACGCCCACGTTGGGGTTTGCCACCTGATAAGCGGGAATCGGACGAGGATTGACCCGATTCAGGATGGTGTCGGTCTGGGCGCTCATCGCGGAGGTCAGAAGCGCATTCTGCCGATCCTGAGAAGCGGCGAACTTCAGGCTCTGGTTCTCGGCGGTCAGGGTGGCGATCTTATCCTGCGTGAAGTAGTCCATCATGCTGCGGAAGTTGGCGTTGCAGTTGTCCACGATGGCGCGGGCATTGTCTGCGATGGCCTGACGGGTAGCGCAGTCCTCCGTTGCGATGGTGTACTTCAGGTCGCCGATCAGCTGCTTGTTCTCGCAGCAGCAAGATGCAAGCTGCGTAGCAAGTGCGGTCTGACCCGCCTGCCGGGCGTTGCCCTCCTGCATGATGGCAAGGCTGATGGCGTTGTCACCGTTGGACACGCTGCGTTCCAGACCGTTCACGAGCTGTGCGTTCTGGTAGCCAAGCTGACAGATGGCGCTGTTCACGCCAGCAAAGCCGTTTGCAATGTTGGCGTTGATTCCGTTGATCTGTGCCAGCTGGTCATAGCCCAGAGAGCAGATGCCGCTCTGGATGCCCGCCAGAGAGCGGGAGGTATCCTGCTGGTAGAAGCCCTCAGACAGAGCTGCGCGGGTGTCTGCACCGCCTTGACCGGTTGCTCCGGTGCCTACAAGATACGGGATGTAGCTCGCCATACCATTGTCGCTGCCGTTGCGCCCGTTGCCGTAGTTGCCCCAGCCGAAGATGATAGCGAGGATGATGACAGCCCACAGACCTTCGTTGCCGAAGAATCCGCCGTTGTTATTGCCGCCGTCCTGCCCAGCCAGATAGCCAGTTGCAAAATCGTCCATAACAAAACTCCTTTCAGTTTTGCGCATGCTATCCCATCGCCGTGTGCGATGGGCGAAGCCAAACAAATGCGGTTTTTGTCAAGTCCGCAAAACTGAGAAGCGTTTCGCTTAGAGGGATGCGTTATCGGGGCAGCGTCAGGTTCAGAACGCTTGCCAGCTGGTTCAGGTCGATGCCACGCTCTTTGGCGAGGTTCTGCGCCATCGTCCTGAGCTGTGCTTCGTTCTTGCCCTGAATCAGGTTCAAGCCCTGCATGATAGGAGCATTTTGCCCGCTTAACTGCTGGATAAGACCCATCGGGTTCTGCCCGGCTCGAGCCAGATTTGCAAGCTGCATGATAGGGCTGTGAGTAATCATATCAAACGGAGAGGACATCGCTTATTCTCCTTTCTTTGCTGCGGCAGTGGGCTTAGAAAAGCTCTTCTGCCACTTTTCCAGCTCATCCAGACGGTGGACGAGAGCGTTGTACTGCTCAATAGGCACATACTGCTGTGTCGGTGCAGCGGTCTGCTGTGCCTGTTGTGCTTGCATCTGCCGCCATGCTTCAGGGCTGTAGAACTCCTGCACATAGGATTCGCAGGTGTCCGGGTTGAGCCTCTTGCAGTAGATCACGCCGCTGCGCAAGTCCGGGCAGTAGGTCGGTCTGCCGTACAGGTCAGACGGTATCGCCAAAAACTCCTCTCTGCTGGACACAGGTCTGCCAAGCAACCAACCGCCATCTTGTGCCGACTGCTGAACAGGCTGTTGCCCATTCATCGGCTGCGGACGCTGCGGTTGCACCTGCTGCATCTGCGTGTTGGGCAGGGGAGTGGCAAGCCCGACCGTACCCATGCCGCCGTAAGGATTGACAGGCTGCTGTGGAACGTAGGGCGCTCCGGGTGCCGGATAATAGCTCATAATACATCCCTCCTTGTGCTCCCAGTGTACCGCATCAACAAAAAGCGAAGGACAACGAGCGTCAAACAAAGGACAAAAAAGATAGCATAAATAATTTATTTTCTCGAATTTAATGTTGACAAAATAAATTATTTATGCTATAATAAGAGTGTCAAGAGGAGCAATAAACAAACGGAGGAACGAACGATGAAGACTTACAACCTGCACGAGATCATGAGCAACGCCTGGGCGATGTACCGCAAGTGGGTCGCACCTTACAAGTATAATCACAGCCGCATCCCCAGCTGCTATACTTTTGCAAGTGCTCTCAAGCAGGCTTGGGCCGCTGCAAAGACCTCTGCTAAAAAGGCTGCTGCCGGTATTGTCCGTATGCACTACAGCCAGTACAAGGCCGAGTATAGCAAGTGCCAGACCGTCGAGGGCAGCTACGACAAGACTACCAAGACCATCGAGGTCATGACCAAGACCGTCCGCACTTTTGAGCGTCCCGCTTATACCGCAGCTCATACCACCCGCCGCCCCAGCGTGACCGCTATCCGTGGTCTCTGCCCCCGCTGCCACACCTACTGCTACGGTGACTGCATGGCATAATTTTTTTCCCAAAAAATTGAGAAAATAATTTATTTAATCTAAAAATATATTGACTAAATAAATTATTTGTGATATAATAATGGTGTCAAGAGGAACACCAAACAACAGATGGAGGACAACGACAATGACTAAGTTTTATGATGGCAGCAAGCTCCTGAGCATCGAGATGACCGATACCACCAACGGCGCACACTTTGAGGCTGATTTCTTCGAGGCCAGCGGCCTCGAGTACAACGCCGATCTGGACGCTCACAAGGTCGAAGACGTCGAGTATCTGGCTGATTACGCCAAGAGCTACGCTGACGGCACCAACAGCGACATCGACTACACCGTCGATGAGGAAGGCAATGTCGTGACTCCCAACTGCACCGTCGATTATGACATCGAGGTGATGTGATGGCCTCTTACAAGCCTCGTGCAAAAAAAGACCTTACCGGTCAGCGCTTTGGGGCGCTGACCGTTTTGCATGAGGGCGAGCCCCATATATTTCCGCGAGGGACAACCGAGCGAACATGGGTGTGTAAGTGTGATTGCGGTAACGAGATAACGGCAACGATGTCACGGCTTACGGGAGGGCTTGCTACAAGCTGCGGTTGCAAATCAAAGCTGGGTCGTGCAATGCTTCGCCCCTCTCGCCGGAATATGCCGTATGACCTTACCGGTAAAACATATGGCAATTTTTTTGTCATTGGCTTTGCCGGAGAACGCTTGGCTCCAAATGGCGCTAAATCTTATCTATGGCGCGTCCGCTGTGGCTTATGTGGCCGAGAAAAAGTAATGGATGGCGTTTATGTCCGAACAGCCACATTAGATGACGGATGCGGATGCCGTCAAGCCACACTATCTCATGTTTGCAAAAGGTGTGGCAAAACATTTTTAGGCGCACGTCATGCCGAATATTGTCCAAGCTGTCTTGCCGCTGAGGTTGACCCAAAAGTTGCATATCGGCCGGAAGCTCCCATAGAGAGCAAAACCATAGGCGCCCGCCAGCGAATATATACTTGTAAGCTTTGTGGCGGGAATTTTGTTGGAGCCACAAACAGCCGCTATTGTCCGGCCTGCAAAGCTCTCGCACACGCCAGGAACGAAAAGACCAGGCGGACGCAAAAGAGTTTGGGAAAAGCTCGCACCATTGGGTCTACCGATTACTGTGTCGAATGCGGCAAACCTTACGTGGTCACATCGTCCAGTCAAAAATATTGCCCAGACTGCCAGAAAGGGAAGCGCAGAAAGGATGGGCGCAATCAGCAGCATACCAAGCCCCCCAAGCAATCCTCGTATGATCAGGCGCCTGCCGACCATAAAGGCAAATCACTAAAAAAGATCTGCGCCATCTGCGGCAAGCCTTTTTATGCCTCTCCCAGTGAGGTAAACCAGCAATGCTGCTCAAAAAGATGCGGCGCTGCACTACGGTTAAAAAATGGCCATGTCAACAACGCCGCATGGTCGGATGAGGCAAAGGCCCGCCGGGCAGCAGACCCGGAGACCCAGGCGCATATGCAGACATTGCAGTCAGTAGGTGTTTCGGCAGCTCTAAAACTGCCGGGAGGCCAAAAAGGCCCACAAAATCGCGAGGCTCTCGTTTGGAGGTTGATCGACCCGGACGGCAACACTCACAAGGCGGTCAATCTGTTAGACTGGGCTCGTCAAAATCATTTGCTGTTTTTTGACGACGGCATCCCAGAGGACGTTGCCGCAAAAAGGATCGCAGCAGGATTTAGGGCGATTGCCACATCGATCCGGGGGACTCGCTTAAAATCACGTCCAGCATCGAGCTATAAAGGGTGGCAGTTGGCCGGGCTTCCCACGCCCAAAACCGCAGACGACGATAACTTTGATAACACGGAGGATACACCATGCGCAAAATAATCAACGGCTCTCGCTATGACACCGATACCGCAAAAAAAATGGGACATTGGGAGTCTGACCAGGATTACACCAGCTTTTACCACTGTGAGGAGACTCTTTACCGCACTAAGGCGGGCAAATGGTTTATCTACGGCATGGGCAACGCAGCCACTGTATACGCCGTCCGACATAGTGACGGATGGACGACTCCCGGTGAGCAGATTGTGCCTCTCTCCGATGAGATCGCGCAAAAGTGGGCGTTTGAGCACCTCGGCGAGGAGCAGTGCGACGCCATCTTTGGTGCTGGCAGCGAGGGCGCAAAGGATGTACAGGCTACGATTTACATCCCGGGTCCACTGGCCGAAAAGATGGCAGCGCGGATAGATGCCGAGCAGTGCAGCCGGAACGAGCTTATCCTGCGGGCGCTGCGGGAATATCTCAAATAAACAAAAAAACCCCCGATGCTCCAAACGGAACACCGGGGGTTTTGACGTCTCACGCTAAATGCACGGGAGACTAGCCAGTTGTACAAATATCCACCCTAATGCGCTTCTTCGAGAGGCCGAGTGGATTTCGTTGGTATTATTATACCACAAATCGTGCAAAAAGAAAAGCCAGCGGGTAAACGTTCTTCCGCTGGCTCTCTGTACACATTTCTCCGAAGTGTGTGTACTCTACTTCGGACAGTATAAATATTATATCACACATCCAGCATTTTTTCAATGCCTTTCAGCCGGTAGCCGATAGCCGTCCGGCTGTAATGTGTCTGTGCTGCAATGTCCGGCAGCGGAAGCCGCTCCACGTACCGCAGTAAGGCTATCTTACGGTCTACCCTCCCAAGCGGTGCGTTTTTGATGGATGCTGTCATCTGCTGTCGGTCAAGTCCTTGCAGCGCAGCGGGCAGCACTACACGAGCCGCCGCCACAGGCAGCACCGAGCCAAAAAGGCTGCGGCAGCTGTCCGGCGTTGCGCACTCGAACGGTCACGGCATGGTAATGTCCCATTTTGCCGCCGTTGGCAAAATGGTCACACACTGCGGGCCACAAAATCGGGTACGCACGCTGATCATAATAATAGCGTGGCGTTTGCTCGTATGTAGTGCTTGCCATAATAATCTCCTTACTGCTTTTCCAGCGCCGCCCGGGCGCGGTCAAAGAAAAATTGAATCACGGTGCCGATGGTCTCATCGGTAATGGCCCAGCTGATAAGCCTGCCGTATTTGCTGGTGCTCAGGGCGGCACGGAGCATCTTGACGACCCATGCCTTGCGCTCTGCGCCTCTCTTGGTCCCCTGAATCTCCTGCTCTGCCCGTTCGATGAGGTCCAGCACCAGCGGCTTTACCGCTGCGCCATAGCCCAGCCGGATGCAGCCCAGGGCGTAAAAGATAAAGCCGCCCAGCATGAGCACGAGGGCCACAGGGGCAGGGATGACGCCCAAAATGTTATTGATTGTTGCCATGTATTACTCTCCTCTCTCTTTTTCGAGGTCTGCAATGCGGTGGTTTGCCACCTTCATCTGTTCTTCAAGCACCGGGATGCGCTGGGCAAAATTGTTGTGTGTCCGGACTTCCCGGGTCAGCTCTTCCAGCTTGGTTTCGGTCACCGCCTGCTGCTTGTCCAGTTTGGCGTCCATGCTCTGGGCGGTGCGGTTGTTGGAGACGATCACGCCGATCAGGCTTAGACCGCCGGTGATAATGGCTACGATGATTGCTTCGCTCATGCGCCCTCCCGAAGACGGGTCAGGCCCTTCTTTTCGATGATGCGGGGGTAGTTGAGGGTGGTCACATTGAGATCAACGTCGCCGGAGATGCCCGGCACAGCGCCCTTACTGGTGTGCTGGTGGGAGTTGTACTTAAAGGTAACAGCAGGCGGTTTGCCCGTGTAGTCGGCCAGCCAGACGTCGTAAGGACTCAGCGCCGCGCCGCCCATGTAAAGGCGGGTGTTGGCGAAGCTGGTGTAGGTGTAGAGCTGGGCGTAAAAGCCCATTGCCTCGATACGGGCCAGAGCGTAGGCTGTCAGATCAGTCAACGCCTGTCGGCAAAGCTGCTTGAGCCTGTTGTCCTCCACGTCCACAGCAACCGGCAGGGTCAGCTCTTTGCCGCGCAGAGCGTCTGCCAGCAGAGCCAGCTCTTTGTCTGCGCCGGTGTGGCTGATAGCATAGCTGTAGTAGTAGACGCCCACGTCCAGACCGGCAGCTTTGGCGTTTTTGTAGTTGTCCTCAAAGGTGGGGTCAATGTACAGGCCGTCCGACCGCTTGGAGAGATTTTTGTTGGTGCTCACCGTCTTGAGCATGGCCCCCTTGTAGCCCGCCGCTTTGACTTTGCGCCAGCCGTCGAGGGTGATTTTGCCCTGATACCGGCTCACGTCGATGTAGCGGTGGGGTTGTGCGCCCTCCCAGCCGGGGGGAGCGGCGCTTTGGGTGTCCACAGTGGACACGGGGGCAGGCTCTGCGGTGGAGTTGTCTGCCGCTTCCTTTGCGTGGGCAAGGGCGGCGAAGAGACGGGAGAGGAAAGTCAGGAGGTTCATGTGGTCACGTCCTTCCAGTTTTTGGTAAGATAAAGCCCTCTTTTGCTGATTTGGTTAGAACGAAAATTCTCTGTTATCTCCATGCCCGATTCGTGTAATATACACATTTGAGTTTGTTTTGTCCACAGTAAAAACATCAAAAGATTGCTCAGATATAGTGCCACTCACTTTATCGAATTGTTCATTATCTTTGCTATCGTTTACTGTGCAAACATACTGAATAGTATCCCTTTTCATGTAATCGTGATGTATATGCCCAGCTATATAGCATATAATTTTCCCGTTTGCACTAGAGAAATCCTTGCTGTAAGAAATCGGCCAAGATGTTGCAGAATCAGAAATGGAAACTGCAGTTTTCTGCTGAAAAGCATCAATAATTTCTTTCAAATGGCTTGCGTTTCTGTTTTCGCTGTTTCCGTAGTTTGGTTCGTTATACGGAAGCGCATGTGAGAAAAAGACAATTCCCCAGTCAGCAGATGGTACATTTAATGCCACGTCTCCAAGCCATCTCAAGTGCTCTTGATTTAAAAAATACTGGGCAATCGAGACAAATCTTATCTTGTGGAATGAATCATCTTGATAGTACCAAGCCCAACCACCCTGCGCAGTGTAATCAACACATTTTTTATACACGCAATCATATATTTGATTTGCTGTTAGAGCTATGGCATTGCCTTGTGTGTTTAGGTCATGATTCCCCAAAGTACTGTACATGTCATTATCCGTGAAAACATTTTTGAAATCTTTTCGCATTTCATAAATCATTTTCACGCAATCAGCCGGAATATACACTTCGCTCGAGTTGTTGTGAATCGAATCTCCACCATTAAGAATATAGTGTATATTGGTGTTATCTGAAATGTATTTTATCAGCTTAGGACTCTTTCTAAAGTTATACGGATAATGCATGTCCGTGATGAATACAAATGACATCACATCTCGAATATTCCCTTTTTCTTCATTTTCCTTTATATGTTGTATCTTTTTATCAAGCTCTTCTTTCCAATAATCATCAATTTCAATGTCTTCAGTTGAGCCATCCAAAGAATTGATTTTTTCATTGATTTCTTTTATGGATTTCAACTTGCTTTCGTTGGAAAGCTCAAATATGCAATCGCTTTTTCTTTCTGTAATATAGCAGAAAACGACATAGCCTTCATCAGAAATTTTATAGGTTCCTTCAATATAATTCGTCCATCCATTTCCAACCGCAACAGTTTCCGTATATTTTTTATCTGGATTATATTTCGTTAAAAGAGCAAATGAAGTAGAACCACTTGATTTGTATTTGACCACATCTCCCGAAAAAACTCGGATGTACTCTGAACGAGTCACGGCGGCGTTTGTGCGGAAAGTGCCGTCAAGAGCAACGTGTTGGCCATTTATCGTTGGAATATCATTTAACTCGGTTTTTATTTTCCGATCCAACAAATATAAGTATGCTTGTGTGTCTGCATCGAATTTTACACGGCTTACAGATTCGTTTTTTAAGAATTTTCCATCAAATCCGACACCATATTTAACAGAGAACACACTCGTTTTTAATACCTTTACAACAACAAGTTTTAATGTGGTAACACTTTCAGGAATTGCAATCAGTCCGGAAAAGTTGTCTGTTCTTTTTGTAACAAGAAATCTAGCGACATCTTCACCACTTGCTGAAACGCCGTTTACATAATATTCACTACTCCCGTCATGTTTTATATCTAATAAATATTTTTTCGAAGGAACAAAATCAGATGCAATCGTTTTTCCTTTGTAAGTGTCCCCTACATTGCCACTGAAATCAAGCACTACGGAGCTGATACCTATATCTTCCTTTAGCTGCTTCACATTCCCATCAAGCTCCGTATACTCCTCCGGGATGCTTTCGAGTGCGGCTGCGGCTTTGGCGTCGATGTCTTTTTGGACTTGTGCAGATGTAGCAGTAAGATTGTTTTTAGTAGCTTCTGCGTCGGCCATGGCTTTTTCCAGCTGTGTGAGGTAGTTTCCCGCGAGGCCGGAAAGATTAAAGTACATCTCAATCTCTCCGGTATCCTCATACCCGTCATTTCTGACGTCTGCCATGATGGGCCAGCTCTTGAGCATGTAGCCTTTGGCGTCAGAGACGCACAGCACCACGGTCAGATGGCCTGGGACGCGGAGGGCCTGACGGGCCAGTTCGCAGGTGACGACATTGCCGGAGACGGTGCAGGCGGCACGCTTTCCCGCGCCGTCCTCGATGGTGTCATACCAGCCCTGATTTTGGGGGCCAAAGCCACGGTACATGATGCTGTACACCGCGCCAGCCGGGGCCGTATAGGCTGCACCGCTCTTGTAGAGCGCCGCCTGAAAGATACGGCTCTGGCTTTCGCCCTCAACGACGCCAAGGCTCTGAGGGAGCCCTGGGTTATCAAAATCATTTCTGACTTGCTGCATAATCGTCCTCCTGTTTGATGGGCACGAAAGCGCCGTTGATGTACTGGTATCCGCTCAGATCGCCCTCGGGCAGGGCGTCCACATAGGCCGCCCCGTCCGGGAGCTGCTGGAGCGCATAGCGCGGGTTTACTTCGCCGCCGGAAAGTACCACTCGGGTGTCCGGGTCGTAGTTGATCATGATCATAACATTCTCCTCACATAAAGCCGTAGATGTTGACGGGTACGCAGCAGCTGTTGTCCGTGTAGAGCGTCACGCCGTCCACGGTCACTTTTCCGCCGCCCTCTGGGATGTCCGCATAGCGGGAAGCCGAGTATTGGCCCTGCTGAAAGACGATTCGGTCCGGGTAAGTGGTGAAAAGGCGGCTTTGGCTGTAGTTCCAGTTAAAAAGTCCCCGGGTCGTTTTTCCCGTAGTGCTGCCCACCACCGCGATGGTGGTTTGCAAGCCGCTTTCGCTGGTAAGCTGGCCGTTGGTGATGCTGCCAAATTCGATGGAGATAGTGGAAAAACTGCTCAAATCCAGATTCAGCGTCTGCGGCTCAAAAGCTTTGGCGTCGGAGTTGTGCCAGATGGAGACGTTGTTGCGTACTCCGTTAAACTCCAGCCCATCATCTTTGATGGTAAATTTGTGGTTTCCGGTGCCGAAATCCACGGTGCCGTCGTCTTTTTCGGTGATGTAGTCGGTGGCCGTTTTGCTGGCCTGGACTGCACGCACGTCTGCGTTTTTGGTTTCTTCCCGGTCTTTTACCACCGCTTTTGGCAGGCTTTGCTTGACCGTGCCGATCCCGACGGAAGTATACAGCTCACTGAGCACATCATACTCCGTCTTGGTGATGCGGGCCGAGGTGCCCACGCCAAGCCGCAGGTACTCCACCCGGACGGTATCTCCTCGGGCTATTTTTTTGATACCCTTGGCGTTTTTGTACTCGAGTGTTTTTTCCAGCTGTACCATGCTGGCCGTGATATTTACCGGGATTTGTCCCAGCTCATTTTTCTTGATAAATTCTTCGGTGCTCTTTCTCATGCTGGCAGCCGAGGGTGCTTTCTGGTAGCGGCTGGAAAGGTCGAGCGGGTAGATTTTTTTGAAGCTGGTGATGCTGGTCGCCGCGATGGGCTCCAGATCGTAGTACTTATTTTTCTTGCCGCCCCGCCAGTAGGGATACACATGAGTGTACACCTCTTCGAGGCTTCGCTCCTGGCTCAGGTCGATGAGATTCACGCCGTACTTGATGACCGCGCCCCGGTCTACCACATCTTTCCGCTTCAGGGTGCACTTGAGGCCGTCGAAGATCCACACGCCCTTGTAGGTCGATGCGATGTTGTTGGAGCTGTTGGCCAGCATGGCAGCGCGCAGGGTCATGGGCTTTTCTATCTCAAAATCGCCGCTGGTGCCATTGTCCTCTGTCACATCGCCCGTGTCCGGTTCAGTGGATTTTTTTGGGGGATAATCGTAGGCAAAAGTAAAGTTGCAGTCACCCACGGTGTGATTGAGGAGCTGAGAGATCACGATGGCCAGGCTGCTGCCTGAGATGGGCTTCAGGATGCAGTCATTGAGGTCATAGCTTAGATGGTGAGCGTATACCTGGAGATTGCCGTCCATGGGCCGGAGGATCTTGTAGATGCGAAAAGGCTGGCTGTTTTCCTCGGGGGAGGGTTTTGCCAGGATGATGCGCCGCTCGGCCAGGTCTCTGGCATGAGTTCCCACGATGGGATAGGTCATGGTAAGATCATACGCGCCGTTTTCCTCACAAGAAACTTTGCAGCTTGTGGCGTCCGCCAGCGTGCCAAGCCCGTGGCCGGAAAAATCCAGCAGGTTGTGCTCGAAAAGTACAGGTTTCATAGCGTCCACCACCTCGGGGTCACGATCACGCCCGTGATGCCCCCGCTCCAGCTGACGATGTTTTCACCGGGCTGCAGCGTGGGGTACGGGCCGCTGGTTGTCGGGTTGATGTTGGTGCCGTCGGCCAGGTAGGCGTCCTCGGTCTCGCACTCCAGAAAAGCGTGCTGTTCGGAAGAAGTCGTCAGCTTGAAAGTGTGGCCGTTCACTTCCAGGGCGCCGTCCTGCCCGTTGCCGGTGATCTCCCAGAGCGGCTTGGCCGTCTGGGCATAGGGGTTAAAAAGCTTCTGGCCGTTGGTCAGCTTCTGGGGCTGCTGACCGGCCACCGCAAAGTGGCGCGGGTCGCAGGAAAACTGCACCTGGAAGCGGCCGTACCGGTCGAGGATGTTGGCGGTGTTGCTCAGGGTAGCTGTGGCCCGGTAAAAATAGCCCGGGTCATAGCCATCGGCCAGGTCGTGCGGCCCGGGGCTGGCGCAAAGCCAGTCTTTGATGGGCCGCAGCTCTTCCGCCGTGGGCCGCTTGCCGTGGAAGTACAGCTGGTAGGTCACGGTGATGTCGTCGTAGTAGCCCAGGTCGGCGTGGAGCTTGCCGCTCCGTCCCGGCACCACATACTCTTGCAGCTTGGCAGCCGGGGTGGGGATGTTGGGCTTGTACTCGATGTGCGCCCCGTACTCCTCGCTGCTGTGGCCGTTAAAATACAGGTATCTGTCCACTGGATGCGGCCTCCTCGTTGATCATCTGGCTCAGGCGGTCTATGGTGTACTGGGCCAGCTTTTCCTCGTCCATGCCGGGCTGTGCCTGGATGGTCATGGTCACGCCGCCCAGCTTGACCGTGCTGGACTTATAATTTTGCTCGTAGGATGGCGACGCCATGCCCACGTCGTACTGCATCTGGGTCTGCAAATCGCTACTGACATCCCGGGCCGCATTGCGCAGGACATAGGCGTTATTTTTTAGGCTGTCCGCCATGCCGTGTACCATGTCCGGCATCCATGTCTCGTAGTCCCGCAGAGGGCCTTTGTCGGGCCGAGAAAAATGCAGAAACGCGCGAATCAGGCCGCCAACAATTTTTACGGCTTTCATAAGGATCCCGGATTTTGCGGCTACTGTCACCATGCCGGACGCCATGCCTTTTACAAGGTCACTACCCCAAGTGGAGCCGAGTCCTTGCAAGCTTGACAAATTGACACCTACCAGATTGCTCATCACAGACAGCATCATGGTCTGCAAGCCGTTGGCCAGTCCGCCGTTCTGGGTGTTCATATACCCGTTAGCAAAGGCCACCAGGCCGTTGGTGATCAGGCTGCCCACATCCACGTTGTCCCAAAAGCTATCCCAGGCGCGGTATCCTTTGGCCATATCATAAAACCAGCTGCCCAGGGGGCTCTTTTTCAGGCTCTGGGCCGCTTTGTCCAAACCACCGATTTTTTTGTCCAGATCATAGATAAAGCCAGAGAAACTTCCCAGCAGGCCATCGGTATAAGTAATGTCTCCATCAAGCACATCCGTGACAGTAGAAAGTTCTTCTGTTCCATCTGCCATAATTTTGTTTGTTTCAGTGACAAGTGACTCATGTCCATCAATGATTTTTTTGTAGCTTCTAGTGATAACTTGTGTCGTTCCAATGATCTGCTCTTCATACTGTCCGGTGGTTTCGTTCAGTATACGGGCCTTTTCCTGGACGGTTTGGGTGGTTTGCTCAATATCGCCTCGGATATCCTTTCCGCCTTTTAGATGCTCTGTTTTATTAAGGGTGCTTTTGGTGGTTTTTGGCTCTGCTGCTTCAGACGTTACTTGCGTGGATGTAACCGCGCCATTTTCCATTTTTTCAATTTTTTTGAAGTTGGTTGCAATGCCATCCACCATTTCTGTCCAGGTAGACGTTACCACCTTGGCAGTTTCTTGGGTTGTCTCTTTTAGCTGGCCGGTTTTGCTGTCAAGGACATTGTAGGTGTTTGTAGTGGCTTCGGTTGTTTTTTTGATAGCTCCGACAATATTTCCGGTTCCAGAAATTAGTTCCGTGCTTGTGCTTGATACGCTATCTGCAAGTTTTTTTATGGTCGATGCTGCTTTTTCCGGGGTCGTTTTACCTCCGCCGCTGCTTCCAGTCGTTCTTAAAAGGTCTTTAAGCGTTTTTTCCTGCTGTGATCGCCTCACGCGGGCATCGTGAAGATTTTTTCTTCTCTGGCGGTCTTCATCCGTGGTGGTGTTTTTTGGAGAAGTATCCACGGTAAAACTGCCACCCTCGCTGCCGCCAAAGCCCTGAGCGTCTTTTGTAGCCGCTTTATAGCCAAGGATGGCTTTTGCAGCGCTCTGGGCATGATGTGCGACATTTTGGAAAGAGGACGCCAGATTATTTACGCCATTTCGGAAAGTTTCATTGCTGGCATAAGCGGTGCCAAGCGCACCTGCCAAGCCGCCAAGAGCCGCAATCACAATGCCGATGGGGTTGGCGCTCATGGCCGCATTGATGGCAAGTTGAGCCGTCGAGAGCAGCATTGCAGAGCCTTTGGCCGTAATAAATGCCGCGGCCAGAGTTCCAAGGGCAATTTTCAGCGCCTCAGAATGTTCGGCGCAGAATTTTGCTGCAGAGGCAACGGCGGAGAGTTTAGGCTCTGTCTCACTGGCCGCATTCATCATGCCCACAAAGCCGCCTGTATCAAAGCCGTCTTTCATCGCCACGGCCAGCTCATTGGCCTTGGTGACAAGGTTTCCGAAAGCCGTGGTAAGGTTAGCGGTCAGTGCACCGGAAAGCTGGGTGGCGTTATCTTTGAGCGTGGAGAGCTTGCCGTTGATGGTCTCGCTCTGGGCGTTCATCGAGTTATAATAGCGCCCGCCCTCTTCAGCTGCATTTTGCAGTGCAGCCGTCAAGAGGTCGTAGGTCACTGTCATTTTTTGCACTTCGGCAGTGCTTTTGCCGGTATAATCGGCCAGGATGCCGTAGACATCAATGCCAGCATAGGCAAACTGCTTGATGTCTGCCGCCGTGGCCTTGCCAGCGTTTTTGATCTGCTGGAGGTTTTGAGCCATTCGGCCCAACTCATCGCTGCCGCCGCCCACAGCTGAGACAGCATCACCAAGGGCCAGAATGGTTTTGCGGGAGTTTTCTGCTGTTTCTCCGGTAGAGATCAGATACTCGTTTGCCTTTACAAGGTTGGCCGTATCAAACGGCGTCCTTGCAGCATCTTTTTTGATCTGTTCCAGTGTTTCGGAGGCCTTTTCCTGGCTTCCCAGCATGTTGGTCAGCGCCACCTGGTACTGTTCGACTTGGGCATTATAATTTACGCCCGTTGTTACAGCCTGAGAGCCGATCTCTTTGATTTTTCCAGCGATGGCCGAAAATGCAGTGGCTAAAGTCTGGCCTTTTGCCACTTCTCCAGCCATTCCATCAAAAAAGCCGCTCTTTTTCTGGATGCTACCAAGGCTATCGGCGGCTTTTTCGGTCTTGTCAGCAAATTCGCCCATGCCGTTCTTGGCATCTTCCAGCCGGCTTTTCATGGTCTGCAAGTCGGCGTTGGTCTTGTAGATGGATGTCCGGTAAGCGGACGCCTCATTGCTGGCCGCGCCATACTTTGCAACCGCGCTTTGGAGCTGCACGTTTTGCAGTTTGATGGCTGCTTCCTGTGCCTGGATCTGCTTGCTGAGCACAGACGCCACAGAGGTGGCTTTTTGCTGGGCAGTGCTGTTTTTGCCAAGGGCAGCAGTGGTGGACGCCATTTCCGCAGCATATTCTTTTTGCTGCTGGATGATGTTTTTCATCTGCTGGCGGTATTGCTGCTCACCCTCAACGCTGATTTTCGGGCCGATGTCCGTTCTTGCCAAGCTTTACCACCTCCTTACTCGATTTTTTCCAAATCGTCCACATCCACATAAATCTTCTGGTCGGCGCCGTTTTCTATCTGGATACAGGCCAGATAATCCAGCATGTTCCCCAAAGGGCAGGCAAGCACCTGCTCTTCATCCATGCCGATTTTCCGGCCATAGTACAAAAACCACGTCGTGTTGAGCCTTACGACGTGGCGCTTTCGGCGTTTTTTGGGGAGTTGTCCGGTCTGGCCTCCACATTGCGGGCAGAGCCCACGGTAAACGCTGCGAAAATGTTCTGCTGGATGTCCAGCAGATCCTCAAAGGTCATGACCTCCTGCAAATCCTCCGTGCTGGGCAGGGTGGGCAGCTCGATTTCCTCGCCGCGCATTTTGGCGCGGGTGCGGCAGCGGTTCAAACCGCCATCGATCAGCAGCAGGGCCAGCTCCAGGGTGGTTTTCATCAGGGCACTGTACTGGTCTTTCTTGGCGTACTCACTCAGCAGGGCGCTCACCTTGTCGACGCCCTGGAAGCGCTTTTCGATGGCGTCCGTCGCCTTGATGGTAAGGCACATAGGATATTCCACGCCATCAATGGTCACGCGGCCCATGCGGTCATCGGTCTTGATCCACTCGGTTTCGGTCCACATCATAGTTTACTTATCCCCCAGCACTTTTTTGATGAACGCCACGGCTGCGGCCTCGGTGGTAAACAGCGTTTTGGGTACGATCTTCCATACCTTTTTGGCGCTGTCGTCCCGCAGGATGTTGTAGTCCAGCGTCTGGGTCTGCCAATCCACAGAATCGCCCTGCATAGTGGTGGCGTCGTCGTTGGGTACCTTGAATTTGATCTTGGTCAGCACAATGGCTTTCCAATAGCTCTTGCCGTCACGCTGCACTTTCTTCGCAGCGCCCAGGCCCAGGTAGGGAGGATCCATTTCCTGGTCATACTGATACGTCTCCACGGCCACATCGGTGGTGACGCTGTTGCCGTCCTTGAGGCCCATCACAAAGGCCTCTTCCTCGGGGGTGAGGCCGTCGATCTCACAGGAGCCGGTGCCGCTGGTAAAGGTTCCGCCGCCCACGGTCTCGGCCAGCTGATCGTCGGCGTAGAAGTCGTTGTCGTCGCTGGTGCTCACGTCGATGCTCATGGACACGGAGCGGCCCAGTTTGCGCACACCGGTGTAAGAGACCACGCCGCCCTCGGATGCATAGGTGGCAACGTGGATATTGGAAAAGCCAGTGGTCACAACACCATTATTGTTTGCCATATTTTCCCTCCAAAAGATAAAAGAAAAGCAAGGTGTCCACAGTGGACACCTTGCCGGGGTTGGTTATTCGTCTATCAGTGCAGCGATTTTTTCTTCGATCGTCACTTCCATGGCGTGCTCTGCATCCTTGCGGATTTTTTTCACGGCAGGAGCGATAAAAGGTGTTTTATTGCGGACGCTGCTTCCGCTTTCGACACTGCGGGCAATCAGTGCGTTCGGCTCACCCTTGGGGTAAGTCTTGGTGCGCACTTCGTTGTACCCGTTAAAACCGATCTTGGTATTCCAGGCAAAATTTTTATGTTCCATGACGGCGATGCCAAGGCCGTTTCTAAGGCCGTCGGCCTGTTCTTTGGTTATACCGTCGAGGAGTTTTCCGCCTTTTTTGTCCTCGTCTGAGAGGTAAAAGTATTTTTGCCCGGGAGGCAGGCTGTGCACGGTGATGTCGTCGATGGAGCTTTTGATGGCGTCCGCCACGACTTTTGCGCCCTGATACACGGCCTGCTTGCAGATGTCGTCTGTATTACGGCCCAGCTTTTCCAGATCACGGAGATACTGGGCAGAGCCTTTTGCAGTGATTCTAGCCACAGCCCGTCACCGTCCATCTCCATTCGTAGTGCCAAATGCCCCGGTCTGCCTCATACTGCACCGGGTTCAGATACCAGGTGATGTGCTCAGAGGCGTCAAAGCTCGCCTCTAAAGCCTCGCACCATGGGTCAAGCTCGATTGTTGTAAAAAGGTCTGTCGTGCCTGTGACGGCCCTTTCTGCGTGCTTTCCGTCGGCGCTGAAATCATCCGCGCCATCTTCCTGCCACACAAAGTACCGCTTGGACTTCATCCGGCCCCCGTGGCTCACCTGGTCGGTGACTGCGGTGTGGGCTGCAATGATGCATTCATTCCACGTCATGGTCGTCCTCCTTGGTCAGCCGGGCGTCAAAGTTTTCTTCCACGGCCCGCAGGCTTAAATCCAGCGCGGGCGGGTAGCAGTCCTCCACGGCCTGCACCGTGTCGATGCGGTAGCGCTGGCCGTCTTCGGTCTGTGCCACGTCCTGGGAGCTGATCGGGATGCCTGGGCAGGGAACCCGCACCACCCGGACAATCTCGGCATTGTTCTGGCGGCTGAGGTACAACCGCTTGATGCCCAGCTGCCGCTCCTCGTACCGCAGCACGCATTTCTGGGTGAGCTTGTACACAGGCTGGTGGCCCACCGGGGCCACGTCGGTGACGCCATAGACGATTACCGCGCCGCTGTTAAAGTTCTGGCTGATCTCAGCCGTCGGGCGCGTCGGCAGCTTTCGCGGCATACGCGGTCACCCGCCTTTCATTTTGTGCGGCCAGGATGAGGTGGCGGTAGTTGTTCTCAAAAATATCCGCCGCCCCGTCCCGGGTATAGCGGATATAATCAAAAAGCAGGCTGCGGTGGAGGCCGGGCTGGGTGTAGTCCTGTGCCGTGCCAATCTTGCCATCCAGATACCCCATGCCCGCCACGGCGATGCCCCAGAGCTTTTTCTCCAGTTCATCGTCCTGCCATGTAATATCGAGATAGTTTTTGATGTCGGGCAGCAGCGCAGGGCGAATATCATCCCATGCGGTCGTCATGGTCAGGATTTGGTCACGGTGACGGTGTAGGTCTTGGTGGTGGCACCGTCCTCAGCCGTCACGTTGATGGTCACGGTATTCTCACCGTCTGCCCAGGTCGCAGCCTTTCCGTTCTCGATCACCTTGGTACCCACCTTGACCTCGATCTTTGCGCCTGCATTGGCCGGGGTTGCGGTGATGGTGGTGGTGGCAGCTTCCGTGGATGCGGTATAAGTGCCGCCAGCGGAAGTAAAGGCCGGGGTCAGGGTCAGGTTACCCAGCTTCAGGGCGCTCAGGGTCGCGTCAGTGGACGGAGTGGGTGCCGTGACGGTCGTCACCTTGTAAGGCACGGGCTGCAGGCCGGTGATGTCCAGGTTGAGGAAAGCGTTGTTGTCCATGGGCAGGCCGTTGGCATACAGCTTGATGAGGTAGACACGCTCATCCTCAAGGAAGCGGTAGTCGTCGGAAAACTCGATCTTGCCGCCCTTGTTCATGCCCACAGCGGCAAAATACAGACGGCCCACGCCAAACACGGCCTGGCCGCGCGGCAGTGCTGCGGTCTTGATGACGGTCATGTCCACGGGCAGCACGTCCTTGCGGTAGGTGCCATCCGGTGCCTTGACGGTTGTGGCGGGCATCACGCGCTGGTAGTAGTCCTGCGGGTTGACCAGGAAAATGAGATCGTCCGGGTCGCGGTCTTTGCCGTTGGGGGTGACGGCCAGCAGGGAGATGAGGTTGCCGATGGTGGTGGGTTCCAGATCGGTGACTTTGGTCTTTGCCTTTTCGGGGTACTTGCCGCCCTGCACGCTGGCGCTCTCGGACACATCGCGGATCATGCCGATGGGCTGATCGTTACCGTCGCCCATGACGATGCCCTCTTCCAGTCCGTTGGCGATAGCTTCCGCCAGAATGGCGCGGATGTAGCGATCCAGCCACTCGGGGCCGAGGTCGAGCTGAGCCTTGCAGATGGGTACAAAAGCCGACAGCTTAAAGAGGCCGACATCCACTTCCTTAAAGCCGGAGGTCAGCTCTTCCACGATTTTGGCACACAGCTTACCCCATGCGCCTTTGTGGCGGCCATCGGTGTTCATCATCATCCGGATGGCACCGCCGGTAGGGGTAAAGTTGATCTTGCTCAGGAGCGGGTGGCTTTCGGTCAGATCATCCATCACACGAGAAATGATGGTCTGAGGGAAGACGACGGAAACGTCGTTGAGGGCCTGCTTGGGGTTTGCGCTCTGCATAGCCTTGGTGACAGCCTGGTAGTAGTCGCGCTCTTCGGTGGTCAGCTGGCGGACGCCCCGGGCATACAGTGCGGAGTCATCCAGCTGCTGGCGCAGGCCGTTGATCTGGCTCTCATACTCCTCGGCGTTGATCTCGCCGATGGTCTGGCACATCTCCATAAAGATGCCGGGGATGTCGTCGGACGCGTTGTTTTTGGCAGCATCGGCCAGGCGCTGGCGCAGGCCATCGAGCTTCTGGCTTTTCTTGTAAAGTTCAGAAAGATGCATATCATTTTCTCCTTTTCAGGTATTCAAAAAGCCGCGCCCGGTGTGGGTGCGGCTTTGCGGCCGATTAAAATTTGGCGAACAGCTCCAGCACAGAGTGCTGTGCCGGGGGCGGTGTCTGCGGGTCGGGCGGCTTCTGAGGCGGGGGCGTCTGGCCCGGCACCACCAGCATCTGCCGGATGATGAGGTCTCGCACGCTCTGGGAAGCGGCCTTGCTGGAGGCCTGCTTCTGGATACTGGTTGCCAGGCCCATCTCCAGCACTTCCTCGGGGCTGTACCACGTCTTGCTGTTCAGCAGGTCGGTGGCAGCCTGTTCGGTCATGCCCGCAGCGGTAAAAGCGCCCTTGCCGATCTCAGTCAGCTTGTCCAGCTCATCGGCAGCAGCGCGGAGGTCTTCGGAGTAGCCATAAGTTCCGCCGATCACCGGGTGGAAGTAAAAGGCACTCACGTTGTTGGCCACCCGCTGGGAGCCAGCCAAAAAGGGATAGATAGCTGCGCTGGCCACAAAGCCGTCTGCATAGGTGTTGACCTTTGCGTTTTTGGCGAGCAGAGCGTTATAGATGGCAAAACCCTCAGCCACCTCGCCGCCATAGCTGTCCACATGCACGTTGATCTCGGCCAGATCGCCTGCATGCTCCAGCTGCCGGGTAAGGCGGTAGGCGCTCACGTCGCTCTCCACATAGGGAAAACTCGTGATGTCGCCGAAGATGTAGATGTCGGCCTGTTCGCCCGACTGCTGAAAATCAAAGTACGGTTTAGGCACTGTTTTTTCCTCCTGTCTTGGTGGTTTCGTTTGCGGCATTGCGGGCCACGCTGTCCACGGTGGAAATGTTCTTGGTCATCCAGTGGATGTTTGCCCACTCATCCGGCAGAGGCTCGAGGCCCGTGGCCTCGCGGCACTCGTTGATGGAGCTGTAGGCGCTCTCGATCAGCTTTTCGATATTGGCCGCATTGGTCAGCATGTCAAAATGCTGGATGGTGGAAGTGTCCACGGTCATCCGGTCGCCGCCTTTCCAGGCACTCATGCCGTAAAGCTTGCGGTTGCACTCCTCGCTGATCTGGGCGGCAAGGGGGTCAATGCAGGTCGTCAGCCAGTGGGTCACCACGTCGCTGATTCCGGCCACGTCTCCCTGCACCAACACCGGAGGGATGCCAAGGCCTCGGGCCGTAAAAGTGAAGATGTCATCCACAAGAGCACGGATGTCCCGGGTGTCCTGTGCTTTGCCCTCACCGCCAAACTGCTCGAAATTGTAGCCGTCAAACTCGGGCAGGATACCGGACTCGCTGGAAAGAAACGGCTTGTACTGGGTGTTCAGCATCTCGCCAAAATTCTTTTCAAAGTCATCCCGGCCTTCGTTCACCTGGTCAATGTGCACTTTGAGGTGCTGGCCGGAGTTCCGGATGGTGGCTTTCATGGTGGCCTGCACAAGATTGTTGTAGCTCTCATACAGCCCATCTACCACGGCTTTGGCATTTGTGCTGTTGAGAGTCAAGTGAAGCACCTCGCTCTCTTTCAGGGTGCGGGTGTATGCCTGGTCGCCCACCTGGATGTCTTTATAGACTTTTTCCTGGGTGGGGATGTAGTCAGGCTTTGCCCAGCTGTCGGCTATCACCAGATTCAGCCGCCCGCCCCGCACCAGCGGCACAAGCAGCGCCTCGTTGTGGGCGTATAGCTTGTAAATGGCTTTTTGCCAAAATTCGGTGCTGTTTTCGTTGATGTTGGGCTCCACGTTTAAAAGATAGTAATAATCTTTTTTCACGGAGCTGCCTTTTTCGTAGGTCTTAAACTCGCAGTTTGCGATGGCTTTGGCGATGAGGTTTACACAGCTGTTAAAAGCCAGCTCCCGCAGGCGGTATTCCTGCCAGCAGCTCACCCAGTCCAGGCCATCAGCACCAGGGCCGGAAATGCGCACCTCTTTTTCCGTGATGCCGCTCTCGGGCGGGGCTTCTGCCTGCTGCGGCTTGCTGCCCACGCCAAAAAACTGGCCCACTTTTTCAAAAAAGCCCATGTTGTTTTTCTCCTTTACCAGCAGATTGCGCCCAGCTTGGGCTTTCGTACCTGTCCGGTACCCAGCTCACTCTCGATGACCATGGAAGCGGCCAGCGCCATAAACGGGTCAGTTTTTCGGCTCTTGGCCTCAATTTTGGCGTAGATGAAGTTGCCTGTGTCCACGCCCTGAGCCCGGCTGCTTCGCACCCGCTTGGTGTTGTTTGTGGCCCAGCGCAGCTGGGGAGCGTCTCCCCACACAAAAAGACCGCGGTCAAAGCAGTCTTGGATGAGGGGGTCTACCTGCATGATGTCACTGGGCCGGATCAGCTTGACCCGGTTTTTGTCCTTGGCGTCAAACCCGATGCTTTGCAGGGCCTCGGCCATCATAGTGTACCTGAAATGGTCAAGCGCAAGTTTTTTGATGTTGTACTTCCGCGCTGCTTCCCGGATGTAGTCGGTCAGTAGGTATGGCGAAATGCTCACATCGTCCACATAGATGCATTCTCCCATGTCGCACCAGGTCTGCCATGGGGCCTTGATGCGGGTCAGGGTCTTGCTCTGGGCACAGATCCACGCCCGGTTGATGTCATACCGGGTGTCACCGCGCCGGAAATGCAGATTGACCGCCGCCCAGTCGTTGAGTTCGGCGTAGTCGATGCCCACCGTGCAGCTCCACCCGGTCAGGTCTGGCCGGGGGCGGTTGGTGGCTTTTACTTTTTCGTAGTCCGTCACCGAAATTTCTTTTGCACCTTTTCGGATGCCCATGCGCTTGGTGATAAAATCGCCGTTTTGCTCCGGGCGCTCTTTCCAGTCGCGGTATTCGTCCTGGATCTCCTGCATCAGGTGCGGCAGGTAGGGCAGGGACGGGTTGGCCATGCACCAGTTTTCTGGATCATGCACCTGGGCTTCACTGTCCAGGCAGCAGATGAAAGGTAAAAATCCCTCATCGGCCTCGCCCTCAAAAAGGATGCGCCGCCCTCGGGCCAGATAGTCGTCCAGCGGCCCATCTGAGACTTCGCCGTTGGAGGTGAAAAAGCCCACGCGGGGCTCGGCCACTTTGCCCTGGCCAGTGATAAAAACCTTGATGTTGTCGTAGTTCTGGTACTGGTGCACCTCGTTAAAGATGACAGCGCCGGAGCGCATACCGTCGCGGCCTTTGGGGTTGTTGGTGCGGCCCTTGACCTCGCCAAGGTTCTTGCGGCCCCGCAAAATTTCTTTTGTGTGGTAGTAAAACCGGGAGAGCTTGGCCTCCCACTTGGGGTTTTCCAGAGCTTCCACGATGTCTTTCACCGGGGTGACGGCCTGCTCCTCGTTGTTGGCACAGATGTCCACGTTGTAGTGAGGCACCGGGTTGTATGGGGAGATGAGTGCCGCTGAGGAAAGGGCAATCACGCCGTCTTTGCCAGCGCCACGGCCCACCATGGCAAACAGCGTCTTGAAGCGGGGGGAGTGGTCGGCCCGGTAGGTACACAGCCAGAGCCCAAGCGCAAATGTCTGCCACGGGAAAAGGCGGTCATACGGAAAATACCGGGCCAAGCGGAAATATTTCCGCATTCGCTCGGTATCCACATAGATGTCTTCTGTCTCAAACACGCGCCGGATCAGCGCCACAAGGGCTTTTTGCTCTTTGCAGGCTCGCTGGCCCCCGGTCTCCACCAGCTCGATGTACTCCAGAATCTCCGGGGGGATGTTACAGCTCATCGTCCTCGTCTTCCTTGGCCGCCATAAACTTGTAGGTCTGCACGATGCGCAGCAGCGTCTGCACGGTGGAGTTGGAAGCGCTGGCGGTCTGGTTATAGGTCTGCACTGCCGGGTTGGGGATTTCCCGCTCTGAACCGCGCGGGGTGATCTGGATGATGGTCAGGCCGTCCTCTTCGATGGATTTCCGGGCTTTTTCCAGCAGGTCGAGCTGATCCACATAGCGGTCAAGCGTTGTGCGATAAAAAAAGTTGGTGTCACAGTTGGCCGCTTTGGCCGCTTCTTCAATTTCTTTCAGCTCCTCCCAGTACTTGACCCGGGTGGGGGGAAGATTTTTGTTTTTGCCCATCGTTATCCTCGCTTCCTGTGGATTTGTGCAGATTGTACAGCTTCTACGCGCGCGCACACGCGCACGAGACCAGCTGGAAAGTCAGGGAACGCCCCGAGTAAGGGCCAGACCGACCGAGGCCGTTTTCCCCGATGGGGGGTATGTCCTCAATCCCAGCGCTCCCGGGTCAACGGCGGCGCACGCTTGGCGCGGCGCATTCTTTCCGGGTGGCAGACCGTCTCGTGGCAGTCCTTGCACACGCTGATGAGGTTGCGCTGCTGCTGTCCATCGGCGTCTTTGTAATAAATATCCAGCGCCAGCGCAGGAGCATCCCGCACATGGTTTACATGGTGTACCAGCTCGGCGCGGTGATACCGCCCGCGCTGCTTGCATATCTGGCACTCGTGTCTGTCCATCTCCAGCACCTGCCGTGAGAGGCCGATCCACTGCGTGGTGCAGTAAAACGGATGCACGTCTCCGCGTGCGATCAGGCCTTGCAGCCATTTCAAAAATTTTGCGGTCATAACAAGCTCAGTTGCCTTCCTGCGGCCTGCTCCTGTTCCAATCTCATCTTTGCAATGCGAAAATACTCTGCATCTTTTTCAATGCCGATGAAATCTCGGCCCTCATGGATGCAGGCCACACCCGTGGAACCGCTGCCCATAAAGCAATCCAGTACAGTATCGCCCGGATTGCTGGATACGCGCACCAGTCGCTCCAAAATCTCCACGGGCTTCTCGCAAGTGTGAAAACGGTTGTTTGGCGGAATCGGCGGCACGTTCCATACGTTGCAGTGTAGGGCATCACAATGGTGCACATTCCGCAGGCTCTCGTAGTCCTGCCGCAGGCTCTCGTAGTCCTGCCGCAGGCTCTCGTAGTCTTTGGAAAAGCCAAGTGGCATATATACCAGCTCCCATACTTTCTGTGTCGGGATTTCAAATTGAGAGTCCCGAAAGTAATGCCTCAGCATGTAAGGCTTGCGGCCTGTTGCTTTGGTATAAAAATTAGATATGGTTTTATCGCTCAGATTCAGCCGCTTCTTTTCCGCTGCAATCCAGTCTTTCAGCGGCTTATAGCAAGCCGGATTTGAGTTGATGCGGTCGAGCCCCGTGTGCTTCCATTCGCGCTCGTTTTCTTTTGGCGCATTGAAGTAATGCAGACAATACTCACAAATGTTGAACCAGCTGCGGAGCGCTGTATCTCCGTCTGGCATTCGGTTGGCCCAGCTCTTTGCGCGATATGTTCGACCTTTGTCCCAAATGCAGAATGAGGTAAATTGAAAATTTGTGCTTTTTCGAATGGCTTCCATAAGCTGTGCAATTTGTGCCATATCGTTGTGCCACAAATAGAGTACCCCGTTTGGCTTTAAAATGCGCTGGCACTCTTTCAGCCATTCGATACACCAGTCAATATAACCGTCGATTTTATCCCAATCGGCGGTTTTAGTTACCCCCCCTCGGGTGGTTTTTACTGCGATATTGTAGGGTGGATCAGTGAGCACAAGATTCACACTATCATCCGGGATGCTTTTCATCACTTCTATGCAATCGCCGTTGTACAGCTCCATGGGGCAGCCTCCTTTCTTCTGGCGTTTTGGTTCCGCTTGCAGGGCTCGAACCTGCGCACGTCCGGTTATGAGCCGGATGCTCTGACCGACTGAGCTAAAGCGGCACAAGAAAAACCAGCTTTGCTGCATGGAGCTCATCATGCAAAAAGCTGGTTTTTAATCATATTGTATCAGCAGCGGTTAATCCGCACGGATAGCAGGCCGTGCTCCTTGGATACAGCCACGGCCTCCAATCTCTGCCCGAGGCTCGCGTTTTGTGTGGTCTGCGCGAAAACCGAAACGCCGCGCATAGCGCACAAAGTGACTTCCTTTGTTGCTGATCGGTAAGACTGAGAGGATAAGGCCAGCGCCGAGGCGCGTCAAAAACTTTGCCATGTCGCAAATCAGTTCTTTCAAGCGCTCAAGCATTTGCATGCCTCCTCTCCAAAGGTGTCCACAGTGGACACTCTAAAATCATGCCAGCCGCCAGCTGGACTCGAACCAGCACCCTCAAAATGGATTTATGCAGCGGTGAAATGCACAGTGATATTTTTGAGGTGTCACCAGCGATGGCCCGTCTTAGAAAGACGGCGCTCTTCCATTGAGCTATGGCGGCATGTAAATAGCGGGTGTCCACTGTGGACACCCGCCGGGTTGTATGATTCTGTTTTCTCAATGCGCCGCTGGGTTTTGGAGCGGACGGCGCTGTTGACCCATTGAGCACGGATGAAGCCAAGACCGCGCTGTGATTCCCGCCGAGGATAGATCATAATGTGCTGACTTTGGATGAGCCAAAATCTGCATCATAATAATACCATGCCTTTTTAGGACAATCAGGACATTTCGGACAAATCGGACATTTCGGACATTTCGGACAAATCGGACATTTCGGACATTTCGGACAAATCGGACAAAATAAAAGCGGCCGCTCTGCCTTTCAGAGTCAGCCGCCCCGCCGGGGAAAATGATTCTATTTTGCTATCTTTTTTCGCTTTAGCGGCCTGCCGCACTCCGGGCAGAAATTCAGCGGCCCAGCCCGGTGTGTAACAACGCCGCGCACGCCCATGTGTTTCCGTCGCGTTTTTGTGATGAGGCTTACTTGGTAGGTGGTATATAAATCAGGCGCATCTTTTGGCTCGTGTTCTTTCCACCACTTGAGCTGCTGGCAAAAATTGCAGCTTGTCGCACTGTCCATTTTACTCATCTCCATCACAGCCTATCAAATCAAAAATGTTTTTCCCAGACCCGCGCCCGGATATAATCGCATATTCTTTATTCATTGTTTCATCAATGCACTTGAGCTCTGGGCAAATCACGATTTTGGTGACGCTTGTTAAATCTCGAAACGGGCGAAATTCGCACACATAGCCAATGCGATGAATACAGGCATCACACAGACCAAAGCGTCCTTCGCCTTTCTTTACTGCTTCACGGATTTTATCTTCTGGGCTTTTATACTCAGCCATTTCATTCACCTCACATTCTGCTCGACCCATCTATCTACCCGCCGCCGGATGGCATCGGCGTCCATGTCGCAGCCCATCTCCATCAACTCAACAGCCACGTCCTGAGGTTTTTTGCCGAGGATGCAGATGCCGGAGATAGCCGCCCGCAGGATAAAGTCGTCACAGCTCTCGACGATTTGCAGGCCTTCGAGATATGCTGCTTCGAGCTTTGCGTTTTTGTCCTTCAGTTTTTTTATCTCGGCCTCCCTCTGTGTGTAGGCATTGTCAGCAGTGCCTCGCACTGTGGCGTGGCCGATAATGCAGGAGTTTCCGTCGCCGCGAGAGGACTTTACAACATCGGCCACCAGCTCTGGCCCTTGTGCCTGCTTTTCTTCCAGCTTTTTGATGAGCCGCTTGCGGGCCTTGATGTCATAAGGGATTGCATACAGTTGCTTAAACTCTCGCGGTTTCATCTTTCGCCCCTCCTAGAGGTCATTTTAGCTCAAAATATCTTACCAGCTCTGTCATTATCTCAGCTTGAGTTATCCATCCGCAGGTAAAAAAGCTGTAATCCTGCAAGATAATGGCATAGCGTGTGGTGTCGGTTTTGCCTTTAAGGTCTCGTGTATCATCCACCTGTCTCCAGAGCATCGCCCCGCCGGGCAGCTTTTGGGTGTAGTAGGTCAGCTTAAAGGCAGGCTCCTCAAGATTTAACTCCCATGCTGCCAGACTGCCCAGAGTCTTTGATGCCAACTGCACCAGTGTCCCATGTCCGCGCGGATCAGGTGCTGCGGGTGTCTTTTGGGGTAATGACCCGGCAGGTGTAGTTGACGGTTTTGTGGCGATCCCTTGCTCAATGCAAAATTTTACAAACTTTGCCCATGTAAAAGTATACTTTCTCTCTTCGGCTTTGTACCAAAATCTCAGTCCCCCACGCTCAAAAGCAACATATCCAGTTTTTAAGCTCCTTCCGCAGAGGCTTCCCACGTTTGACGCAAGGTCTTTTGCGGTAAACGCTGCCGCTGTTTTAACAAAGTCCTCCTCACAAACTTCTTTTGCCGCCTGGATTACCCACTCAGGATATTCAGAGCTTTCCGAAACCGTTACCGGAGCTTTACTGTTTTGTGCTTTTTGAGCCTCAAGCTCTTCGGCATTTGCCTCGGTAAAGCGCGTATAGTCTTGCGCTGCTTGATAAGCCTGCATCAAACCTATCTCGCCAGACATCAACCGCTCTTTGATCAGCTCGTTTTGGCAGGAGGCGATGACGTTCAGCCGCGCCGCTGCACCGGTGCTGAGTCCCAGTATCCGGCAGACCTCGTCTCTTACCTTGCCCTCAAGCTTACCGTCTCTCTTTTTGTGGGTCAACGCCTCTTTGAGTGCCTCGTACTGGGCAAGACGCTCGCCATCGGTCAAGTCTCGGGCGGTAGCGTTGGCCGTGATAAGAGCTATCTTGTCATCCAACTCACCCTTGCTCTCCACGATGATGCAGGGGAGAGAATCAAAACGCTTGTCTCCCTCATCGGCCAGCTGCTTACAGGCTGTAAGCCTCCGCTCGCCGCCGATGAGCTTGTAGCCATTGGCCCAGCGGATGACCTCCAGCGGCTGACGGACGCCGTTTTCCCGGATGTCGTCTTTCAGGCCGGATACATCGCCCACGATGTAGATTTTTTTGTTATCCGGGTTCGGCATGATGTAGCTGATCGGCAGCATCTCCACATGCATCGGCCCCGCCGGGTCGGTATTCTGGGGCTGCGGGTTCAAAAAACTGTTCAAAAGTCCGGTGCTCATCATGCCACCCCCTTTGGTGCTTTAGGATAGGGCATCCAGTGAGTGCAGCGGATGTGCTCAGTCTGGCTGATAAAGCAGCCACAATCATCAACCCATGCGCCATCTTCATACCTGCCCACAAGCTGAGTACCGTCGGCACAGTAAAGCCAAAGATTATCACTGATTTTCATGCGGTAATGCTTCCGGCCATCATCCCACTCATCCACATGCGTTGGGGGCTCGCAGTTTGCCTCACGCCATGGGCTTTCCGGGTCGATGGTAGGCGAAACGTCAATATAGTCTTCAACGTCCTGCATGGTCTGGATGTGGCCCAGATTCATGCCCATCTCCAAAAGCTGCTTTAGAGCGCGTGCATCAATCAATCTTGCCTCGTCCATGGCTCACCCCTCCACTTTCTTGACCACATGCCGGGCCAGCTCGATGTACTGCTCGCTGGCTTTGGATTTCGGGCTGTAGGCGTACAGCGGCATATGCTCGCTGATGGCCTCCTGCACTTTCACACTGGCATCGATGCGCAAAATCCTTCCGTCCTCGTACCGTAAGAGCGGCAGCCCGCTTTCCGCCAGCTGGTTGATGGCTTTGGCACCGTACCGGGTGCGGCGGTACATGGTGGGCAGGACGCAGAGCACTTCCAGCGCCGGGTTGTAGGCCTCTTTGGCCTCTTTGACCTGCTTGAGGATCTCTTGCAAGCCGTCCATGGCCCACTCGCCGCAGTCCACCGGGATGATGACCCAGTCCGCACAGACAAGGGCGTTGACCGTGGCCATGTCGATGTCGGGCGGGCAGTCCATGATGCAGTAGTCGTAGTCCTCGCGGTGCTGATCCAGCGCGTGCCGCAGGCGGTCGTGCCGGGGCCGCATGGTCTCCAGCGTGAGCCGCTGGTTTGCAAAGATCATGCTCATGCAGCTGGGGGCGACGTCCACAAGGCCGAAATTTTTGTAGTCCGGGATCTGGATCACGTCCCCAAGTTTTGCCTCCAGGGTGAGCACGTCGGCCATGCTCTTTTCATCCGGGTCAAAGCACCGGAAGAACTTGGAGCTGTTGGCCTGCTTGTCCAGGTCCATGACCAACACCCGCCGGGAGTACTTCCACCCGAGAACGCAGGCCAGGTTGCAGGCGGTGACGGACTTGCCAACGCCTCCCTTGAGGTTAATAATTGCGATTTTGCTCATCTTGCGCATTGTGGTCTCCTTTTTGCTCATCTGCTTGTCTTTATTTTGGCTGCTGCGATTTGATAACCCTGCCACCGGTCCATAAACCACTCTCTCCATCGAGAGCACTCGCGGAAAAAGTTGTGCGGACGGTCACGGCAAGTCGCATATGCACAGCTGTTACACGGGTTGTCATCCGGGTAATGCCGGGTGTGGCCATCGTCGTCTCTCATGCTCCATCGCCTCGCTTTGTCTTGAGTCGGCGTATTGATGCTCCTGCCATGTCACGCAGAGGTGTTTGTTGGCTCTGGGCCACCGCCGCATGGCTCTGGGCCTTGTAGTAATGCTCGATAGTCGTCGGCGCCCTCAAAATCGTGACCCGCAGATAGCTGCGGATGTTTTTGATGGGCTGCGTGGTCTTGCTCATGCTCTCCATGATGTACTCGATGTGTCGGCTGGTCAGCTTGTCCAGCTGTTGCCGGATGGCCTTGGTGCTTTGGAGCTGCTGCCCGACCTGCTGGCACTCATCCGGGCAGGCATACATCTCCACCACCGCGTCCAAAAGCTCATCCAGCTCCTGAGGGTCGTACCGCTTGGCCAGTATGTCGAGCTCCAGCTGCTGGCGGAAGCGTTCCCGCAAAGCATCCAGATCCGCGCTCTCGTCCATCAATCTATCCGGTTTCTGCGCATCGCGCAGATAGATAGATTTCCCTAATAGATTTCTATTAGATTTCTTCCGGGAAAATTTTTCACGGGTCTGAGGGAAAATTTTTCCCGGGTCTGGCGACATTTTTTTCACCGGTGCAAAATTTTCACCGGTGAAAATTTTTCCCGGGTCGGCAGCGTTTTTAGATGCGGGCTCTTCATCCGGGATAACCAGTTCTTCGACGTCCGGCACAGTGCGGTAAATGTTGTGGACGACGCCGTTGACGGTCTCTTTTTGCATCTCGATAACACCGAGGCTCTCGAGAGTTGCAAGGTGAGTCTTGGCAGTGCGCTGGGTAAGAGGTGTAGTCTGCTCAATGTAATACGAGCCGCCGCGATACCAGCTCTGGTTATCCTGCGAAAAGCCGTAGATGATGGCAAAGACCAGTGCCTCATTGACGGAGAGCTTGAGATTTTTAAACATCCAGGGCTGGATAACAATGTAATTGGTAAATTTCTTTTTTTTGCTGCTCACACGTTACCCCCCCCTCAAAATGGCAAGTCATCGTTGTCGTCGATGACGGCAAAGTCGTCTGCATCGCCCTGAGAATAGGCCGGTGCCGGGTCGCGGTAGTCGCTGGGCGGTGCCTCGCCGCCCTCATCCACTGCCTGCCCGCCGGGCTTTTTGCTCGAGCCTGCAAAGCTCAGACTGTCGGCCACGACTTCTACAGCCGTGCGCTTGTTGCCGTTCCTGTCCTGATACTGCCGAGTCTGGAGCCGGCCCTGTACGGCCACCATGCTGCCCTTTGCAAAGTGCTTGCACAAAAAGTCTGCATTGTGCCGCCATGCGACAACGTCGACAAAATCGGCCTGCCGCTGCTGGCCCTGCTGGACAAAGCTCCGGTCACAGGCGATGCGGAATGCACACACATTGATACCTGTCGGAGTGGTTTTAAGCTCCGGGTCAGCCACAAGCCGACCCATGATAGCTACTACATTAAGCATCCAAATAATCCTTCCCGACCTCCTGCATCCAGAGGTCATGCCCATATACCCACTCAAAAGTCTTCTGGGCCTCGCCCTTGAGCCAATGCATCATCTCGGCGTTGTGGTGGACGCCCTCAGGCGGCTCGTTGTGGTGCCGGTGGCAGAGCCAGACCTTGAGACCGTACCGCTCCGAAAAGCTCCGCAAAGGCCCGTTGAGTACATGGTGCTCTTCGAGGCCCGCAGTTGTCTCCACGAGGTACTTTGTCCGGCAGATGTAGCAGATTTTTCTCTCCTGCATGATGGATTTAGACATAAATGAAGCCTTTCTCCACAAGCATTCGATACGTTTCAGCGTAGGAAAAAATTTTATATGGTTTAAATCTGAGTCTCTCGGTCTGCGTATCGTCCGCATAAAATTTGTTACTCTGGGATTCATCCAGAATAAAGCATGCGTGCTTTTCCATAAGATGATACGTTTGTTTCATTCTGTCGGCAACGTACCGTGCAGCATTTGGTTGCATCCCGCGCGCTATCAAAAGTTTTTCAAATCGTTTGCGCGTCATCTTTTTTTCCTTTCTGATCTGCCATAACCCAATCAAAAATTCTTTCACTGATTTGATGAGAGGCTGGTCCAAAATGGCATTCATGGTGGACAGCAGGCGCTATAGCATAGCGAAGAGTTAAGGATTCTTTTGAAAAATGGTCATACAGCTGGGTGGCTTTCAAAAGCCACGGGAAATCTCGGCTGAGAAAGACGGCATCGTGATAGCGTTGCCCGCGATCAAGCAGCTGGTACAAACGCACCATCAGCTTGTATGTGTAGTCAGTGTCTTTCATTTTCTTGGCGCCTCCTGCCATTCCAGCCAGTAGGCCGTGACGTTGGGGTCGTTTACCCCCATCTCGGCCAGCCGGTCAAATATCCCGTTGATAAAATCAGTCATCTGGGCCGTAGTAAAGCTGCTGGACCCTCTCATACACTTGACGATGCATCGGTCATCATCCAGCAGCTCCACGACGTGTACCAGCTTGTATGCTGTGCGCAAAATCGGGACGGCACCCGTCGGCACCTCCAAAAAATCAAAGTCCACGCCGTACTCGTCCAGCATCTGCACATAGCAGTCTTCCGGGCTCATGCCGCCCGCCCGTCCGCCGTTGTAGGTGTCGGCCATGATGGTCAGCAGCGCCCACATCATGCGGTTTTGGTTAAGGCTGCGTCCCTTGCGCTCCTGCTCAAATGTGACCGTCAGACGCAGAGGCTTGCCATGTGCCAGCTCATCCAGCTTTTGGCGTATCTGGGTTTTAACAAATTCCCCAGAGTTTTCCACGGCAAATCCCCGCCGGGCAGGGTCATACACCACGGGCAGCCGCCCGATTATGCCTTTTCGTCCCATAAGACTTTCTTGCCGTCGGGGAGGGCAAACTGTACCATGCAGATATGCCCGTCCTCGGCCCGTGCGAATTTGTCCACCGTCAGCTTTGCCGCCGGGTAATATTTACCCTTGTCGTTTTGCATTACGGGGACCTGCTCCGTCTTGAGGGCGATTGGGCCAAGCTCCATGACATCTTCGGCAAAGCCCAGCATGGCCGCTGCGGACAAAAAGCTTGTGTTCTCCTGCATCCGGTCGGGGTCGGACGTGGGCAGGTTCAGCGGCCCGGCGTCCTTGCGGACATACTGGCCGGTGGCAGGGGAGAGCACCTCTATCTGGCATCTCCACCAGCTGCCGGAGCGGTAATAAGTATCGCCCCAGCCCAGCACGCCATAAACACTATCCAGCATATGCCGGACATCGACCACCCGAGGGAGCACGACAACGCGCACACCATCGGCAGATGCACCGATACAGCGCACCACGCACTCCTGCGGCTCGATTTTGCGGGGGACAGGCCCGGCCACGGGAAAAGTGACCGGTGGGGGCAAAACTCCCCCAGAGGCTTTCTTTGCCCCCTGAGAAGGCCCACGCCTCCCGGATGCCGGTTTACTGGATGCCATCGTCGTCGCCCTCCAGATACTCTGTGGGAGAAGGGAACGTGCTGGCATCTACGTCAGCAGGCCCATCCGGGAGACTGTAGCCGCTCTCACGCACGTCACGCTCCAACAGAGCGCGGCAGTAAGTGCAGGCGTCACGCGCCTCCTGTACGGTCAAGTCGCTCTTTGCGAGCAGCAGGTAATTGCGCATGACCTCACCGGCCGCTTTTGCCCTCTCACTGTACTTGCGAAAACCATGCTTATAATTTGCCATTTGGTCTACCTCCTAAAAATTTATCTGCGCGGGTTGCGCCGGCAGCGGCTCTTATTTTAGTTCCTGCCGCCATCGGAATTGGTATATTAGTTATCCGTCACCGTAGCCGTCACCGTAGCCGTCACCGAAGCATGAGCCTGAGCCTGAGCCGAAGCCTGAGCCTGAGATGGAGCCGGAGCCATCACCATAGCCATAGCCTTTGCCTTTGCCATCACGGTCACCGTAGCCGGAGCCTTCGCCGGAGCCGTCGCCGGAGCCGTCACGGTCACGGTCACGGTCACCGTAGCCAGAGCCTTTGTCATTGCCGTAGCCGGATCCTTCGCCGTTGCCGTAACCGTTAGTCACTTGTGCCATACCGGCACCCCCTCGATGCTCTTCTGGGCCTTATCGGTAATGGGGATGATCTCGATGGCCTCAGTCAGCGTCACGCGGTCAACCTCGCAGGGGAACTTGCAGTTCTGCGGCTTGCTGGTGCCGTCGGTGGCGAGCTGAGACAGGCTGGCAGCGCCATCCCAGTACCACATACGCCGGGCCTTGCGCAGCGTGACCTCTTTGCCGTCACGACTCTCGATGTATCCTGCGAAGACGCCAGCGCTGTAGGTGCGCACCATGCAGTACGGCATACCGTCGAGGTCAGCAGCAGGGGACGGAGTGACGGAGTCGGCGCGGACATATTCCACGCCATCAACGATAATTTTGTTGGATGCCATTTGTAAATACCTCCATTTTTGTGTGTATGACTTTGCGCTTTTGCGCTGGCAGCGGCTCTTATTTTACCTCCTGCCGCCAGTGGAGCCAGGCATCAGTACACCCCATACTCCTGATCCAGCAGGGTATCGAGGCGGATGCGCTTTCCGCGGCCATCGCCCGCGCCGTTGTTGTTCCAGCCGTCTGGGTAGCGCTTGCAGACGTCACGTTTGGGGACGCCCATGTAGGCCGAGACTTGGTCCATTGTCAGCCGGATGCACTTGGTCTCAGCAAAAATGGCACGGTAGGCGGTATTCCACGTCTCGCCTCTAGTCGATTTCGCCACGGTCTCTCAACTCCTTCTGCCGGCGTTCATATTCCACCTGCTGGCCGTAGGTGCGGCCGGCAGCATGTGCTCTGGCACATACATCGCTGATACTGCTGCCCTGAGGCAGGGCAGCTTTTTTCTTGGCTGCATAGTATGCGGCCATTTTTTTGTTGTGCTCCTCAGCGTTCTTTTTGCGCACGACCTTGAGGCAGGCCGTGCAGTACTTGCGGCCTCCGCTCGTTTTGGATGTGCCGCAGAGTGCGCAGTATCTCTCTTTTGCAGGTGTACCCATCTTATCGCGCCGTCCTTTCCATCCGCCGCCGCTTGGCAGCGCGGATGCGGGCATTGTCCGACCGCTTAAATTTGTCCCACTCTACCAGCGCCAGCGGCAGACCGGCGACGATGGGCGCGAGGATAAAGAGCACGGCCAGAGTCTCGATGCACTTGGCCTGATAAAGCGTGCAGCCGGTGGCTTGCAAAAAGCCCTGAAAAATAAACATTACACCGCTCATAATATAAGCGCACCTCCCAACGTATAGGCCAGTATCAGCGCGATGGCCAAGTAGGCCATCCAGCCCACCAGCACCTCACGCGCCGGCTTTTTGGTGCAGACGATCAGCAGTGCTGTCATGCACCCGCCTGCCATAAAACACATAAAACAGGCAAAAATCGTGCCTCGTGTCATAATCGTCACCTCATGCCCAGAGCGCGCTCGATGGGCTCTTTGGGGTAGTCGTTGGGGTAGTTGCCGGACATATAGTTGTTTACCTGATATATCGACAATCCAGCAGCCACGGCCAGATCGCGGTTTGTCCAACCGTGCTGGACTTTGAGCTTTGTAGCCTCGCCCTTCCACGCCCGGAACTCGTCCGAGAGGATGCGCTTGTTCCGCGCCATGTTTTCCACCGCCTTGTCAAAAGTTATAAATGATGCTCTAAAAAACATTGCCAAGCGGTGATAAAAAGTGTAAAATGAGAGTGCGGGCAATCAAATCACATTTTTATACTTGGCAATGCATCCGAGTCAGGCCGCAAGCAGTACGGCCCGGCTCAAGTGCTCCGCGCAAGAGGGCACTTGTCAAATGGGGAATCACAACGCTCACAGCAGTTTGCACATGTAGGAGGTCTCCGTTGATTCCTGCGCCCGGAGAGGAAGGTATTAACTCTCTGGGAACATCTTTATTATAATCTAGATTCATCTAGATTGCAAGAGAAAAACTAGATTTATCTTGATTTTGGAAATTTGCACAAAAGGATGGTGATATTTTTGTTTTGGGACAACTTTGTAAAAGAGTGCGCAAGAATCCAAAAGTCTCCTGCTGTTGTGGTCGAAGAGCTTGGATTCTCAAACTCAATGCCGACAAGCTGGAAAAAAGGCGCATTACCGCACATAAAAAACCGTAAAAAGATAGCGGACTACTTTGGCATCTCTGTCGATGAGCTGATGGGGACAAAAAAAGAGCCCGCCGGGAAGGGCGGACTCGATGAGCAGATGCAGATGATCGTAGACTTGCTAAACGGCGCTACACAAGAGGAGCGCGATGCAGTCGAGACGCTGCTTAAATCCAAAGTCAAAAAAGATTGATTTATGCGACGTCCGACGGCGAGGTCTTTGCTCTGCGCTTGGTAAGTATCGCCAGCACGTCAGGGATGAGCTCGGGATGGTCTCGCAAGATAGCAATGATTTCGTCGTTCGTCACATGAAACACTCCTTTTTGTTGTATTTTCTGGTTTGATTTTACAACTAATAAAAAAGAAAATCAAGAGAAAAGAGGAAATACCATGAAAATTGTGCAAAAGTGCCGGGTGGCTGCGGTAGGCCTGAGCCTTGCGGCTGCTGTCGCTTTTTGCCCTCTTGCTTTTGCGGCCACCCCGGAAGAGGTAGAAGCACAGATCAACCAGATCGGCGCGGTCACGCTGGACAGCGCCACGGCCATTGCAAACGCCCAGGGTGCTTATGCATCTCTGCCCGCCGCACAGCAGCAGATGGTTTCCAATGCCGGCACTCTGGCAGCGGCCCAGCAGGCGCTCGAAGATTTGCAGGTCAATGCCCTGATCGAGAAGCTCAACTCGGAGCTCTACAAAGAACACGACGAAGTGGAAAATGTGGACTACTATTTTTGGAGCGGCTATCCAAAAACGGATCAGTACACTTTTGTCATGCCGTACTTTTGCGGACGTGGGGGGAATATCCAGCCTTTGCGGATGCTTTACATCTACTACGATAGAAATTGGATTTTTTATAATCAAATTATTTACAACGTAGATGGGGACATTTATTACAGGCCTATCAGCAAAGACAACATTTCACGAAAAACCGTGACGGATGTTTTTGGCGATGGAGTGTATGTTTGGGAATATGGCGACGTTGTAGCCGACTCGGAAGAAATTCGCCTCATGAAAAAAGCACTTACTGCCCAAAGTGTGACGATCCGCTTTAAGGGTGACAATGCGCTGACAGACTTTCACATGGATATACACTCCCGCCATCTGGCATCCATCTCCGGCATCTTTGATGCTTATGAGTCCTTGCAGGCCGCGTCTCCCACTGTCCGAGCCCGTGCTCTGGCTGGCATGGAAAGCCATAAGCAGGGTACAAAGTTTGTAAGGCTGGCGTTTTAAGCCTGTCAAAATATTGAACTAAGGAGAAATAAAAATGAAATGTCCAAATTGCGGCACAGAAGTTGGAAATGCAAATTTTTGCACAGAATGCGGAGCTCCATTAAAAGCCGGACTTGTCAGGGCTGCAACAGCTCAAGAAGACGATGAAAAGAAAAAGCCCAAAAGAAAAGGCTGTGGCTGTCTGACAGTAATCGCAGTGATACTTGTCCTTGGAATGATTGGTGGTTTTTCCGGCACGGGAAGCACAAGTACCACGGTATCCAAACCGAGCACAGCGGCAAGCTCCTCTATATCAAGATCCAGCGAGCCAGAGCTGACGATGGGGCAAAGGAATGCACTTAGAGCAGCTGCAAATTATCTGTCTGCAATGGCCTTTTCGCATGATGGTCTGATAAAGCAACTTGAATACGAGGGCTACTCTACCGAAGATGCAACATATGCAGCTGATCACTGTGGAGCGGACTGGAATGAGCAAGCTGCCAGGAGCGCGAAAAACTATTTAAATGCGATGTCTTTTTCTCGATCGGGTTTGATTCAGCAGCTGGAGTACGAGGGCTTTACGGCAAGTCAGGCAGAATACGGCGCAAGCGCCAACGGGTACTAACCCGCTAAGGTGTCCACAGTGGACACAAAAATGCCCCCGCCGGGCGGGGGCGAAGATTACTTAAAACGGCGCTTAAAAGACAATGCCAAAATTGTATAAGTAATTTTTGCCCAGTCCGGTACGCCGTCAAACTCCGAAAGAGCCCGGGCGAAAGGGGAATGCGCTCTCATATATCTTTTGGACATCGAGATTTTGAGTCTCGATTTTTGCGCTATTTGACAGCTTGGTAGAGACAGCCTGCAAAATCTGGATGCGTTTGTTGAGGTCGGTGACGGTAAAGCCGCGCTGCTCCAACTCCTCGAGCCAGTGTTTGACATCTGCGACGGCCTCAGGAAGAGCTTCGTCCGGTGCGAAAATATTATTAAAATTCATAGTGTGCCTCCTGAAAATAAAGATTTTTAATTAAACCTCGACCATTTTGCCGTTTATGCACTCGACGTGCATCCCGGGATTTATTCCGGCGCGCTTGTCGTTTGCCGCCTGCTGTAAGATGCGGGCCGCGTCGGCGTAGATGTCCGCGTCCACATCGTGCTGTGCCAGATAGTACACCAGCGTCAGCACGTTGTGCCGGGCATAGCCGGACAGTAAAGTATGTACAAGCTCCTTATCGTATGCCATCTCTCAGCCCTCCCACGGTTTCCGGCTCTGATCGGGATTCTGAGGGCGGCTTGCGGGCATCCCATCAATGATGGGCATGTCTTCGGGCAGCTCATAACGGACGGTTTTGATGGTGGCGTACATTCTTTTTTACCTCCTATGTGGATAAAATTGACATATTTGTTATAACATGGTGGACGGCTGGACATCAACCGCGCACAAATTACTAAAATGGCGGGCAAAAAGAACAAATTTATAATTTGATAAAATTCGACAGGTGAGAAGGTGGGATTATGACTGATTTTAGCTATCGCGTTGCCGAAGCTCTACGGATGGCCCGGGATCATGCAGGTCTGAGCCAGCGAAAACTTGCAGAGCGTATGCATATAAACCGTGAGACGGTCGCCAAGTGGGAGCTATGCTACTCGGAGCCGTCCTTGGGTGACGTCATGCAGTGGTTTACCTGTTGCGGAGTGTCAGCTGCACGCTTTATGGATGCCTGCATCCACCCGGGCCTTTTGGAGCATATCGAGGACGACCCCATCGACGCCGAAAAGAGAGGCTATCTCCACGAGGCCATCGATGAGGCCAGCTCTTACGAGGTGGATGCGCTGCTATACATCCGCTATGGGGACCACGGCTCTGATCACGTCGGTGTACTGACAGAGATACTTGCAAACCTACACTGTCCGCTGGATAACCGCGTCTCTCATTGCGGCACCATCATCAGTGACTACGAGGTAGCTCATGCCCGTGGTACAGATCCAGACCCCGCCGGGCTACAGCCTAAAATGACCATCTTAAAACAGGCTCACAGCGGCGGCAAGGCGGCAGTAATCGCAGATCAGCAGGCATACAGTATCAAACGGGAGGTGTAAAAAATGCCGCGAAAAAAAGCCAAGCGCCCAGATGGGCGCTATGAGATAAAGAAAAAAATGCCCGATGGAAAGATAGGGCATTTTTATGGCAGTAGTTTGACTGAGGCAAAGAGTAAATATGAGGCGGCTCGTGATGAGCTGATTTTGCAAGCCGAAAAAGCTAAAATTGGTCCATCTTTTGAGGAGGTGGCAAATGCTTACGAAGACTATATAACAGGGCCGGGCAGTCCAATAAAAAGAGGGACGATCAGTGCCTACCGCAAACATTTTGCTCCATTAAAAAATTATTTTGGCGATATAAAGATGACTCAAATCGATGCACAAGCAGTGAGTGGCTACCTTGAGAGCTTAAAGCTTGACGGTAAAAGTTTGCATACTGTTACAAACGCCCGAAGTGTGCTCTCTTGCATTTTTAGGTACTGGTGCGCAAATTACCATGGTACAGGCAACCCGGTGCAATATGCTTCTGTCCCCGCCGGGATGAGGCGGGGCAAAAGGGAAGAGCCAACAGAGGAGCAATGCAGGCTCATCAATGAGCATCCAGAGGGATGTGGATTTTGGGCGCAGCTCTTTGAGTATACAGGTTTACGGATCGGTGAGGCAAATGGGCTCCGCTGGGAGGATGTTGACTTGGGTGCCGGCGTGATCCACGTGCGTCGAGCGATGCCGTGGGAAAAAAACAGGCCGTATTTGGAGACGCCCAAAACTGATAATGCCTATCGTGACATCCCCATCCTCTCGCCGCTCAGACCGGCGCTCCTCGAAAAAAGACGTTTACACAAAGCGTCTGATTATGTCCTGTCAGGGACTGCCGAGCCTTTGTCGCAAACGCAATATGAGTGGAGATGGGCGGTGTACTGCCGTCCGCTTGGCTTGAGCGTCCGGCAAGAGAAGCACTCAAAAATAAAGGGCCAGCCCGGAAAAGTAAGGACTTACTACAAATGGAGAGCCGTTGTAACAGCGCACCAATTTAGACATCTGTATGCGTCTAACCTTTTTTATGCAGGTGTGCCGGACAAAGTAGCGCAAAAACTTATGGGACACGCAGACATTACAACGACCCGCCGGGTGTATCAACAGCTTAGGGACGCCGAAGACCAAAAGTATTATTCGCAGCTTGATGAGTATGTAAAAAATAAAGCAAATAAATGAGGTCGTCGAAAAGTCGTCAAAAACAAAATTTACACGTAAATGCGCAAAATCAGTGGGGTTCAAATCCCCTCCCTCGCACCAAA
>OOCH01000506.1_pt1 | contig 40442 bp, 54 predicted proteins | sample 1671641 | NCBI WGS metagenome assembly OOCH01 (sample SAMN06348177, study PRJEB24527) | human gut metagenome | biome: human gut; feature: ankylosing spondylitis patient; material: feces | host: Homo sapiens | place: China | collected 2015-10
CACCGATGACTTTATTGTCTGCACCGCCATCAGAGTTATGCAGTTTGTCAAGCTCAGTCTGTACTTCAGCCCATGTCGCGAAATTGCCGATAAAAGTGTACGGACTGCGGATGTTGTCAGATATATAGCCAGTCTCGCCTCTCACGATATTTGACAGCCTGCTGTAATTCCCGGAATCAAGACGGCCTGCAAGCAGCCAGCCAGGATTCTGAAAAGCATATATCTCTCCGCTGTTCTCTGCATCTGGAGCTTCAGCGTTGAAAATTGTCACAAGCTGCCCAGCCTTCAGCGGCATACCCGTAGAAGAAACTGGCGACTCATCACCATTCATCTCGCTTACAGATGTATATACCTTTTTTATGCCAAGCGAAGAAGCATATCTCTCCATATTAGCTATGTATGCAAGTGTATCTGCATGCAGTCCACCTACCTCTTCCGGAGAGATACTGTCTGTTGCCGTTTTTTTGCGCAGCACATCCGCGCGCTGCTGAAGATCATATATATTTGTCATATTATATTTATTTTGGAAGTTCAAAAATTATCATAACAGGTACAGTCGAAGGACTATCAAGATCATCCACCGGCAGAGATATATTAGCACGCACCATTCCCTCGTATCCTTCAATTTCAAATGAGCTGACGCCATTTTCCGACCGTACATAAGCAGTCACAGGGCTGCGGAAAAACTGCAAGAAAGATTCAGAGGTATAGAATAAATCCAAACTACCGCTGACCGGCGCTACACTACTACTCTGAATATTCACATAGATTCTTCGGCATACGTCGAGATCCTGGAACTTGACCATTCCAGAATAGCCATTCTTGAAACTGACTGACAGATTCTGCCAGACGGTGTCTTTTATTTCCAGAAAATCCAGTATAAGCTCATTCAGTGTTTTCAATTCGTAAAGATTGTAATATTCATCTGCTCCGCTATTATCTAACGTAGGTGTGACAATAGCCTCTACATTACAATTACGTGTCTGTCCGTCCTGAAACACACGAGCTCCTGTTTCCGATTTTTTCACAACAAGATATATCGGCGTATCCCATCCATTTATTGTCAGTTGCGTATCTGCCCAACTCATTGCCAAGCCATCCACAACAAGTGTTCCAGCCTTGAGCACAAAGGTTGTTGTAAGTTCTTCTTCAGATATCTGCACCGTTTCCACTACAGGCTTTTTCATTAAAAAAGCCTTCTGACTATTGCCGAGAACAGACATTAATTGCGACGATGTCTCTTGCTGATTATCCTGCAATGTCTTCAGATCATCGAGAAAAACAGGCTGTCCACCCTCATTAAATTTAAGCGTTTTCATAATCGTATAATTCTATGCTGTAAGTTTTCCCAGCGGGTTTGTAATAATTCAACCATGTGACAATTGTCCGTAGATTTTCACCGTTATATTCATCTTCCACCTCGTCCAATGATGTACACAAAAAAGTTGGCACAAAAACAGTGAAGCTGGCTTTGTAATCAGCCTCGCCTTGAAATCGGAAGTATAACGGCTGCTCTTCGTTTTCGAGCGCCATGTATATGTTCTCTTTCTGCTCGCTCTCATAATGCCAGTACATTATGCCATCCGACTCGTTGCTAAGGATGTATATTTCTCTGTTTTTCAAGAAAAAAACATCATTAAGCGCTTTTTCGATATACTGTACGCCAGCTGTAATGTTCAGCCTTTTATTGACAATTTCTCTATGGCTGAGAAAGTTGTTGTATATATAGCGGAACGGCAATGTTATTACGTCCAAAAACACTATCAGTATCTTGCAACGTAATATCGGCGGAACTAATTGAACTGCAAATTTGAATATGTCAAATTGATACCACATAACTTATGGAGTTTCGCAAGCCGGAGCTGACAAAGCATCCTCCGGCAGCTGTATAATTATTACCATTTATCGTGCTGTAATTCTGATCGTCAGCCGTCTTGTACTGACACTCACCAAGAAGTACGTCGCTAACGCCTTCCACGCTCTGTATGGCATCTACCAGTTTTGTCTTGTTGAACGTACCACCATACACAATGTTATTCAGATAATTGTCTATCGCAGTTTCTACAGGACGAGTACCATCACTTATCTTAACGCCATTTCTGTCTATGACCAGAGGATCAACAGTCACACTCGCGTTAATTATAAGGCTATCTGCCTCACGAGAATATATGTTAAGAACTACGCCTGCTATCTTGACTCTGTTCATATAATTTTCAAACGCTGATAAAATATCAGTTGAAAGAGCCACCGGACGCCCATTATTATCACCAGCCACAAGTATTTCTACCGATGTTCCACGGTCGCGGACAGCTGCATATTTGACAACTTTTTTCGAGTCGTCCTCATTTGCATATATATATTGCTGTGTTGCTTCGTCAAACACCAGCGCATCGCCGTATTGGAATCCTGTTGCTATTTTCCAATACCACGGCACACTTGCCACAACAGCGCTGCTAATTTTATCATCAACATCTTTGCTGTATTTTTCGAATATGACTTCCATAAAATGGCAGCAGGCTGCCACAATGTAGAACAGTATATTTTCCAAACTGACTTTTGAAAAGGCACTGTTAAATGTGTCTTCAGATGATAGCTTGTATTTTTCGCGGACAGTTTGGTCAGCCATAAATGCATCTGTCATTGTTTTTTTTATCTCCGAGATAGTTCGTGCCATATCATTTGAATTGTTTTGTAAATTGCTCTGAAAAAATACTAAGTCTCACACCCGACAGATCTCTGGCAGTAGCCGGCGACACATTGTTTACCTTACAATATTCCTGCATCACGCGGTCATAAATTTTATCCGGCAACTGTAACACAGTACCAGCATCAGGAACTTCCGTCATTGCCATTCCGTTTATCATTGCGATGTCTGCAAGAGCATCCAACGAGCCAAATTCCTGTATGGCAATATCTGCCAGTGTCTGACCATCTTTTACATTAGTATCCATATTTAAGATTTTTTTCTTCCTATGTAAATCATAAGACAACAAACAAAACCGACAATAAAGACAACAGCAATTTCTTTCCAATCTCTTTTTTTTGTTTGTTCAACCCTATTGCTGTCAGACTGTTGTGTATTCTTTACACTTGTCTTATTATTTCTGACAGCAGAACTTGTCGAATCTCTACTTATATTAACATTGTTGTCTCTGTCACTTGATATATAATGTTCGCTCTTAACTATGCGCCCTGTAGTATCAACTACCAATATTGTCGAATCCTTAATTCGTACAGTTGTAGTCACTATTTCTTTTTTAGAGACAATCAGCGAATCATGCACAATCAGCGTGTCTCTGATTATAAGAGTGTCACTCACACGACTGTCACTTGTCACTTGCGTTGTTCTACAGCCGCACATCAGCAATAAGATTGCCGCAATAGTTAATATTGCTAATATAAGATTTTTCATGTCTCTTACTTTATGTTCTGATATTCCGTTTTTGCATCAAAGCACGGGCAGTCCTTAATGCGTTCCCAGGGATCGACTATTCCATTTTTGTTTCTGTCAGGACTTATATCGCGATGTCCAAGGATAATAGCCTGAGGATATCTTTTTTTAAGCTCAGACAGAATCTTTCTCAACGATTCTTTTTGCGCTTCTGTCCTGTTGTCTGTCGATTTTCCCCGACCGTCAATGCCGCCTGTATATGCCACATTAACAGACGTGGAGTTATATCCTTTCACGCCGTTGCTCACCTGCTCCTCGCTCAGCATCTGCTCTATGCTGCCGTCAGCAAGTACAACATAGTGATAACCTGGATTCTTCCAGCCTTTATCCTTGAACTCTTTCTTCAGATCTGCGACGTTCTGTTTTTGGTTTCCGGCAGTGCAGTGAACAAAAATTCTTTCTATCTTTCTCATGACTACTTCTCCTTATCATTATGTTCTTTGAATAATATATCTGCGACAAGACGTGCTATGTCGTCTTTATTCTCAATTATGACAGACATTGTCTTCTGAGCCTTCTGCATCTCTGCTTTCTCCCAACTCTTTTCCCTGACGCTCTTAAACTCGCAATAGATGCAATATACTGCCCATAGCATCGAAAACGCCGGAAACGGCATTACAACACAACTAATAAGATCTATGCCGACCAGCACCATATATGGTGTAAAGTAGCGTGTGGCTTTTGTGGCCGTTTTTTTAAGCCCGCGAGAGGTTCTTGCCACACCATTCTGTTTTGCCTTGTGAAGTCCTGTAAAAAAATCCACAGTCATGGCAAGCAAGAGTGCGGCAACACTAAGAGCTATCAACACAATGTGAATGAACATGTGTTCATGCACAAATTTTTCGAAAATGTCTATCATCGCTGTATTCATAATTTATGTATGTTAATAATTGGCGTCAATAGTTATACTATCGTTGCCTATCTCAATGGAATTGACCGTTTGTCCATCCATCTCCAGCTGCTCTCTTATCTCAGTTCTCCAGTATAAAGGATCGCTGTCCAGCAACATATCTTCTATGCCGCAGCCTACACTTGGATTTTCCTTCAGCTCGCCCTTATGTATTCGCAGTATGAGTGCCTGATTCTGGGCTGTCACGTCGCCTACCACCAAGCCCTGCACTATCTTTCCGTCAGCGTCCTTAACAACGTCTATATCTGGCTCATAGTCTATAAGTTGTATTCCGTTCATTACGTCAGTGTTTTATTTTTTTGTCTTCATAGTCATCCTTGCTAAAGCTCCGGGCACTCTTCAGCGGTACACCTGTTGTACCTTGCGGCGAACTGTGTGTGTGAGTGTTGAATGCCGTCACCAGCTCATTTATCTTTGCTGTGAGCTGATCGATGTTTACCAGCCCGCCAAGTTTCCCGCCGTTTATGGTGATGCTCTCCACTTTGTCAACGTGCAGTACCACCATTTCAGACAAGTCTCCCGTGAGGCTGCCTACAATTACGGCACTGCCTTTTTTCGGAACTATCAGAATCTTGTTGCTGTCCTCTGTCTCAGATGCTTTCAGCCTCACACCAGGCACGACAATATTGCCGATTCTGACGTCACAAGTCACACCCTGAACATTCTCTATAATGCCTTGTGTCAGATAGACGCCTGGGCGTCCATCTGCGTTCAGTCTTCTTAACCGTTCTGCCAGCTCTCTGTATTTGTCCATCAGCTTAATCTGAATCCAAGTTCTATCTTACGCTTTCCGCCTTCCTTGCTGAAGGTTGTAGTCACGCTGTTAACGAAGTATGTGCCGTCTTTCTGTGGATAATCTCTGTCATGTATCACAGCTGTGTCGCCTGGACGACATTCCGGAATCAGCCATGTCGTAATGCTGCCGTCGTAGCCGTTGAATGACCGTCTCTTCAGTTCTGCCTCTCCTCGCTGTCTCATTACATCAGAGTCAGGGCTCGGACTTTTCACCTCTACCTTGTCACCGCCTGTACTTCCGACTTCTATCTCTTTCACACTGCCGTCAGGCATAAGAGCTTTCACTACAATGAGAAACTTGTCATCTTCCGTGGTCCTGTAAGTCAGATCATTTTCTTCCACATTCAGCGAGAAGTCATATATCCGTTCTGTTCCCACCACTTCGCCAGGTGGATGCAAATGCAGCACACCGTCTCTCACATATATGTCTGCACCGCATTCTTCCTGTATTTTTTTCAACACATCATAACCTGTCGCATTGTTTATCACAAATTTCGAATAAGTCCAGTCGTATGAGCAGTTTATACTGTCACCAGTGCCGGTTCCTTCCACTACTTTTTTCAGTATGTCCGCGAGCTTCGCCTTTTTCAGCACTTCGTTACTTATGCCCTTGCGATATCTGAACAGATCATCCTCGCATACAAGTTTCAGCGTACCATTGTCTGTAGTTATCTTTTGCAACCATCCACGGAACTCATCCACAAGTCCGGTCTCCTTATAACCAAACTTTATTACCACTGTGTCGCCGCGTTTTATCTTGCCTTCCACCTCAAGAGCTACATTATATTCCATGGCCGGCAGCCGTATCTCTGCTGTGTCTGCAAGAAGCTCTACGCTCTTGTGAATCTCAACTGCGTCGAGCATGCCTATCCTGTAGTCACCGACTGTTATGTCATACGCCATTGTGTACATAGCTTATATATTTAGATCGTCACGACTCAGCAACAATTTATATATGTCGTCGCTATAGCCGCTCAGTGTGTAATTTTGATTTTCGTTTCCGCTTGTAAATGGAATGTCCCATTTTTCGATCACCATGTGTGATATTCCGAATATCTCCAACAGTGGATTCAGTATAAAGACACGTCCTGCCTCGCAGAACTTACGCATCTTTGCCACATCAGCTGTGGGATAGTTCCCATCACTGCCCATCAGTATTCCTTCTATCGTCACAGAATAGTCGTCTTCTGTCCATCGCTCTTTTATCGAGCCCTTTACTCGGCCTTTATTCACGCGCCGACGGGTTATAATGTTCTGCCCTGTAACACTCACCATCGGCTCAATGGGCAGCAGCCATTCCTCGGCATCCGGCTCTTCAAGTTTCAGCCGCACAGGCATCTGCATCGGCACACCGAGAGCGTTTGTCCTCACTACATCTGCCAGCTGCTCGTCACTCAGTCTTTTTATCTCCGCATATTCCGCGGAATCAACTTCCGACAGTTCGCCTTTCCGGAACAACCAATATGGCGGCACCTTGCCACCAATGGTTCTCAGTGCTACATTTTCCAATATAAATCTTGTTGCAGTATTCATCGCTCTGTACTTGTTGCTATTGCCAGTGCACGGTTCATTGTCTGTACTATTGTCTGTTCCAGCTCTGCCGTGTCTGTTTTATCATTCATATATACGTTTATCGAATCGAAAAACTTGGAAATGTTCATTGTTATGGCCGTACTTCGTGTTCCGCCGGTCGCCATTGCTTCTGCCGATCTGCCGCCGCCACGTCTTCCGTTCTTGCCATTTTCGCTGCTCTTTCCGAAGACTACATCCTGCGTACTTCCTTTAAGTCCCGGAGTCGATATTGCCGACTTTTTTGACGTACTGTTGCTTCCGCTTTCCTGAGCATATATCCTGTCATACGTGCCGCGCACGCCACGCATTAAGTTTGCTGTATCAGAAATAAAGTTTCGATTCGAATTTACTCCAGACAATGCCTGGAATCCTTGCTTTGCTGCTGTCGCAGCCTGTTGCCATTCGCCCTTGAACAGATACTTGAGCGCCTCGCCAATCTTGCCGATTCCGCCCAACAGTTCGTTGAATCTGTCTATAAGATACGTCTTGATTATATTGCCAAAACCTTTAATCGTGTCCCATGCAGTCAGAATAAAAGCCCGGAATCCGGCAAACTTATTCCAGCAATATATCACCGCGCCTGCAAGTGCTGTTACAACGGCCACAACCACACCTATCGGATTAGCATTCATAGCAATGTTCAACAGCCATTGTGCGGCTGTCCATGCCTTTGTTGCCACAGTTATGGCTGTCTGTACACCGTGATACACAAGCAGGGCAGTGGTATATGCCTTTGTCACTGTCCATGCAGTGCCTATCACAGCAGCTACAAGTAACAGTTCCTGTCTAAATTGAATGACGAAACGGATGCCGGCCGACAATATGCCAAACAGTCTATTCACTACACCAAATATTATCGGCAAAGACGTATTCACTGTATCCAGCAAGTCAGAGAGCGGTGATCTTATCTGGTCGAACATGTTTATCGCGTTCTCCCTGATGTTGTCCATCACCGTGCTGAACTTGCCACCGACAGTCTGCGACTGCCTTTCCATCATGCCGTTGAACTTGCCGCCTTCACCGGTTGCATGAGCTATTGCCGCAGCAACATTCTCATAGGTTATCTGTCCCTTCGACATCATCTCCTGCAGTTCGGCGTATGTCTTGCCGGTCATCCGTGCAAGTTCCTGCAACGGGTTAAAACCGGCATTAATGAATTGCAGAAGGTCCTGTCCTTGAATTTTCCCGGCAGCAGCCACCTGTCCCATCACCAGCGAGAGGCTCGACAGTCGCTCTGCGTTTCCTCCGGATATGTCGCCAAGTTGTGTCAACAGCGGCAGCACCTTCTCTGTAGCGATGCCGAAGTTAAGCATCAGCTGGGCGTTCTTCACAAGATCCATCTTGCCAAACGGTGTTGCGGCGGCGATCTTGGTTATCTCGCCAAGCATCTGCGCAGCCTTTGTCTCGTTGCCGACAAGCAAGGAGAACGCCACATTCGTCTGTTCTGCTTCTGAGCCTAACTTGGTTATCGCGCCGATACCTGCTGCCATCAAGGTGTAAGGATTCGTAAGGAACTCCATGCCGGGAAGCGACATAAATGAATCTCTGAAGTTTGACACCGAAAAAGCCTTACGCAGCTTTGCGCTGACAGTTCCCGCGCGGCGGGATATCTCATCCAGCCGCTGGGACGTCTGTCGGGCGACAGTCACCACATTGCCGCCGTCAGCCTGCAATCGAATCAAAAACTTCAATACACTATCCATTCGTCTTTCTCTCTAACTTCCTTATCTCTGTAAGATATCTTATCGTCCATGCCCATTTTTCATCCGGCAAAGTCTCGGGGTCCACGTGCAGGTAATATCGCAGCAGCGTGTCAAAAAAAAGGATGTCGCCGCCTCCGGTGAAGTCGTCTATGCCGGCATCCGTTACAATTTTTTTATTTCGGCTTCCTTCACCTTGAGCACTTCTTCCAACTTGTTGCACAATGCCATGAAGAGGCTGTCGTCCGTTTTCATCTCTTCATCACCTGCCACCCAAAGCTGGTTTACAAGCACTTCGTTCATTTTCATCGGATCCTTTACCACGCTGGCGTAGCTCAGGTCCTGACGTCCTGGACTTCGAAGCACACAACCTTTGTCTCCGACTGTTATCTGGAAAAGATCTTTTCCCGGATATTTCTCTTTATACTGTTTTATAAGTTTTTCGTTCAGTTGCATATCTTATACTTTTTTCTGGTCCGTATAAATGAAGGGCAGCGTTTTCTCCTGATACTTGTCGCCCTGTTTCCACTCTGTGTTGTCTTCTGTGATTTCCACATTAACAAGCATATCCGAAACTATCGCGTCGCCCTTGCTTGCATTACCGTAGCATGCCACGATGTTAAACGCGCCATCGAGCACATCACCGCCCATTGCGGTTCTCAATGCCTCATATTCGCTCTGTAGCAACGTGAGTTCGCCGCTGTAGCCCTTGTTGCCATGCTGTATGCCGTGAGGCTTGTTACCCTTAGCATAGAGCAGTTCCTTTTCCTGTTTGCTGCCGTACTTTATGCCGCGCAGTCCTGTGACTACACGTCCTGCAGCAACGACATTAACGTCGCTCCATTCATATTCTCTTGTGTTAACCATAGTCACCTCCTTGTTATGCTGTCTGCACTTCAAATCCAAGACTTACATCAATGTATCTCGCATAGCCGAATGGACGTACCTTCACTGTCACCTCAACCTTTGATGTCGCCAGCACGTTCTGTGTCTCGTCAATGTAGCACACAGCACCCTCACCGTCATCTCCGGCACTGAGTTCTCCGGCAGCTGTCATATTGGCGTTCAATTTGTCTTCAACTGTCTGTTGCCAGCTTTTCACTATGCCCGTCTGTAGAGTGCCGTCCTCGTTCACTTCCAACTCCTCCAGCATCATCTCCAGCAGAGTGTCGTATGTTATGCGATATGCCTTGTCTATCACCCTGCGGTTCGCAAGATGTGCGTAGTCGTCCCTCTCGTCGCACGCCAGCTTGTCGTCCGTGAAGAAGTAGCCGCTTCTGCCCGTGTACTTCCGAGGCGTGATATAACCTTTGTCGTAAAGTTCTTCTATCACGCTCATGCCGGTTTCCACCTTTGCCGCACCTATATACATCTCTGTTGCTGGCAGTGCGCCGTCACGCACACGTCCTATGTTTCTCTGCACGGGAATACTTGCCAGGCGTCCTGCGAGCAAACCTACACATGCCCCTTCCGACTCCGACGTTGTGTCGCCTACGAGCACTCCGACACGGTTGTCTGTCATCTCGCTGAGGTCTGTGAAACTTTCAGAATCGCTGTAACCGCGTCCTTCAAGCACAACAAATATCGGCGCATACATCTCGTCTGTTGACCATTCTGCCAGCTCCTGAGCCTTTGGCAAGGCTGTGAACACATCTTCGTCCAGTCCGTTGTCACTCGATGTGCCGGTCTTGCCGTCCAACGCCACGAACAGACCCCTGAGCCTTCCGCCCTCAGCTTCCAGCAGCTTTCGCGCACTTCCTGTCGTCTTGTCGAGCAGTGCAGTCATTGCAGTGCTCTTGTCAACGCCCCAGACAATCACTTCCGTGCCTTCTTCTGCAATGCTGTAGAAGTCGCTTACATGCTTGTACAGCCGCGGATTGTTCTCGGCCGTCACGCCCAGTGCGTCAAGATCGGCAGGCCGTCTTATGCTGTATGCCTTTTCCAGCGCAAAGGTAGAGCTGACGACTGTGGCGCCGCACACGAGGGCAAACAGTCCGTCAGGACTGTCGCCCACCGTGCCCAGCTGCCCGTTTAAGTACGATATTTTTATCCTCGGTATCATGATTTCCTCCTTCCTTTACTCTGAGGCAGCCTCTGCCAGGAGATATACTCCCTTCTTGTCATAACGGCGTACAGCTCCACCGGTGCGCAACAGGAACGAATATATGTCGCCGTAGTACAGCGGGTTATCCGTCGAGTCGAACATGTGCACTTCTCCGAGTGCGCGGCTCACGCTCTGCTCCTGCCATGCCAGTGCTGCGGCAAGCTCTCCTGCATCGCCATCCGCGCTCCACTTGATTATCGCCTTCGATGATGCGTTGATGCGCAGAACCGTACTGCGTTTCATGATGTCAAAGCCATACAAGTTGCCGAGCACACCGCGCTGTACGTCTGCCGAGTTCTGGAACATCCACTTGTCGCTCTCTGACAAGTCCTCCAAGAGGTCTGCATACATATACGCATCCAGCAACAGATATCTGCCCGCTTCCGGAATATTGTCCTTGTCCATCTGAGTCATGATAGAGAGAACATCAGCCTTGGTTATCTTCTTACGCTGACCTGTGGCAGTATCTGAGGTATGCGCCTCTCTTGTTCCTGCACCTGTAGTCATCAGCACCGACTTCGTTGTGTTCACTCCGCCGCCCCAACGCTCGAGCAGATTCACATGCGCCTTGTCCATGATGATGGCGCGGTCGTTGGCAATGACTGAGTTACGCTTGTCGTAAGACAGTTCCACCATCTCAATGTTCGGAATATATACCGGATCTGTTGTCAGCTCGTCCATTGTGTACTCCAGATCGTTATCCGTGCGCTTCTTGGCTTCAGCCGGCACAGATGAACGGTTCACCTCGACATTTGACGCCGAGCCGGCATTCGGTATATGTACTTTGTGATTATCGACGAAACTTGAATCGTCAACACTTTTCGCTGCGAACGAATTGTTGGCATACAGATTCTCTACGATCGTGGTCTGCCATATCTCTTTATTTAATGCCATATTCTTTCTCTTTTTTTAGTCCTTGTAATCAACTCCGAAACGCTCTTTGTACTTGTTTTTGAAGAGCTCAATGTTTGTGTCTTTAAGTTCCTTCAGTCTGCCGGCTTTGTCTATTTCGTCCCAACTCATGCCCGCAAGGCTGTCTACGCCGCCTCTCTTGTCGTCGATGTAGTCCGCAGCCCTGCGAGTCGCCGTCGGCTTCATCGAGTTCAGCAATGCTTCTGTTGTCTTGCGGTCCTTGTCCATCAGAGTCTTGAACGACGGCAGCTGCTCCTTGGTTATCTTGCCCTCACTCACAGCTTTGTTCAGAATAGCGTCTATTTCCTTCGACTCTGCCTGTTCAATTCTCTCCTTGTACGCATTGTTTGCCTTTTCCAGCGCATCCACCTTTGTTGCCTTGTTTTCCAGACTGCGCACGAGGTCTATCACGCCCTGCTCGTCGTTCACATCCTTGAACGACGGCAACATTCTAAGTTTGTCTAATAATGCCATATCTCTTATGTTTGTTTGATTTGTGTTCAACCGGTTATAAAAAAATCTGTAAACCTCCTCGTTTGTCTGTCCTTCAGGCGCGTTGCTGTCGGGCATGCTGTATATGCCGTCGGCCAGACCCGCCTCCACAGCCTCCTGTGCCGTCAGCCAGTGGTCGCTGCCGTCAAAATACTTCGCCATGATATCCTCCGGATCCATGCCGCATCGGCCGGCGATCATCCTCGCAAGGTCCCTCTCCAGGTTCTCCATCAGAGCCGCAAGCTCGCGCAGTTCTGTTGCATTGCCATAACCGCCACCGCTGACTGAGTGTATCATCAGACGTGCGTATGGCGACATGTACAGCGGTTTCCCGCACATCGCTATAATGCCCGCTATGCTCGCAGCAACACCATCAACATATATGGTTACGTCTGCCTTACATGTGCGAAGGGCCTCGTATATCGCTATCCCGCTGAACACATCGCCACCGTTACTGTTTATGCGCACGTCTATCTTTTTGTAGCGCAACTGCAGATCCGTCAGTTCCGCCACAACACGGCTGCTGTCAACCTTCTGTCCGTCGCCCACGTCGCCGTACAGAAGAATGGCCACTTCGCCGTCACCTGGTATCGTGTTGAAAAACTTCATGCCTGTGCTGTTTTTTGATGCAAATATCCGCATAAATTCCGCACCGCACAAACCGTGTTTTTATGTTTCGCTTACGGAGTAACATACTGGCTTTGCGGAAGTTACACATAAATATCCGATTTGAAATCCAGCATTATAATTGTGATATTTGCACTCAAAAAAGAATGGCTGCACAGACTATAGACAGAAAGGATATCGCAAAGTCGCTGTTCATCAACGGGGCTTATACACAGGAGGAGATCGCGGCGAAGGTGGGGACCACGCGGCAAACAGTGGCGAGATGGATGCGGGACGGGGCATGGGAGGAGCTCAAGGCGTCGCTCACCATTACCCCCGACCGGATAATAGCGCAGTTCCACAGGCAGATAATGGAGATAAACAACCGCATCAACTCGCGCGAGAAGGGCAGCCGGTTCGCCACACCGGCGGAAGCCGACTCGCTGTCGAAGCTCGCCGGTGCGGTGCGCAAGCTTGAGACGGACATCGGTGTGGCTGACTGCGTGAGCGTAGCCATGCGCTTCCTCTCATGGCTGCGGCCGCATGACACCAGCGCAGCACGACAGTTCAACGATCTTTTCGACGCATTCATAAAAGACCAGGCACGGCAATGAGCAGCATTACAGACAAACAGGCGTTAGCGGCATGGGAGAATTTCCATAAGGCCATGCTGCGCGGAATAGAGATTGACGACAGCCTCACACGTCAGGAGATTGAGCGTCAGCGCAAGGTGTTCGAGGCAGACCCGATAAAATGGATTAAGTTCTTTTTCCCGAGCTATGCCAAGTACGAGTTTGCGCCGTTCCATATTGCTGCCATACGTCGGGTAATAGCCAACGACGAGTGGTATGAAGTCCTATCGTGGTCGCGTGAGCTGGCAAAGTCAACCGTTGCGATGTTCATCATCATGTATCTGACATTGACTGGGCGTAAACACTTCGTCGCCCTTGCATCGGCTACCATCGACGCTGCCAAGCGTTTGCTTGCACCATATAAGGCTGCATTTGAAAACAACGCCCGCATAAAACAATTTTACGGCAATCAAATGGTTCTCGGTCAGTGGACAGACAGCGAGTTCACTTGCAAATGCGGAGCTAAGTTTGTAGCCCTCGGTGCGGGCAACGCGCCCCGTGGTATGCGCAACGAGGCCATACGTCCGGACATTCTGTATATGGATGACTATGACACCGACGAGGACTGCCGCAACCCTGTGACATTGGACAAGAAGTGGGATTGGTTTGAGAAAGCATTATATCCGACACGTTCAATATCTGAATCTACACTTATACTATGGTGCGGCAACATCATTGCGAAGGACTGCTGCATAGTGCGTGCCGGACAGCGGGCAAAGCATTGGGATGTAGTGAACATACGCGATAAGAACGGCAAATCTACATGGCCGCAGAAGAACACAGAGGAGTTCATCGACCGCACACTGAGCAATGTGTCGGCAAAGGCGCAGCAGGGAGAGTATTTCAACAACCCCGTCGCCGAAGGCAAAGTATTCAAGAACCTGCCGTGGGGCAAAGTTCCGGCACTCTCAAAGTTCCGTTTCCTAATTGGCTACGGCGACCCGGCATATTCTAACAATAAAAACAAAGCTGCAAGCACCAAGGCACTTGTGCTTATCGGCAAGCTCAAGAACACTTACTATATCATCAAGGCATACGTCGGACGTGTCACCAACGCAGAGTTCATCGGCTGGTACTTCGACTGCGACAAGGAAGTGAACGGAAAGAACACAGTCTATTGGTACATGGAAGACAACAAGTTGCAGGATCCGTTCTTCCAGCAGGTTTTCAAACCTCTGCTGCGTGAGCAGTGCCAGCACAGAAAAAAAAACATATATGTACGTGCCGACGACAGGAAGAAAGCTGATAAGGCGACACGTATAGAGGCTAACCTCGAACCGATAGACCGCAACTGCCGGTGGGTGTTCAACGAGGCAGAAAAGGACAACCCCATGATGCAGGAGCTTGTAAACCAGTTCTGCCTGTTCGAGCTTACGCTGCCTTATCCTGCCGACGGGCCCGACGCAGTGGAAGGCGGTATCACCATGCTCGACGCAAAGACCGCAGAGCTCGAACCGGTTGTGACAATAACATACAAAGACATAAACGATGGCAACCCCTGGCGAATGTAACCAACAAACACATTATATATGGACAACTTTATCACGATAGAAGACTACGACGCGAGCATACACCGCGAGATACTCGACTCGTTGTTGCGCAAAAATACGGAGACCTACGACCCACAGATCATCGAGATATGCGAGGACCGGGCCGTGGCGGAAATGCGCTCATACATGAACAAGACCTACGACTGCGACGCCATATTTGCCGCGCGTGGCGACGGGCGACATCCGCTCATTCTGATGTTTGCGCTCGACATAGCCATATACCACATATACTGCCAGCACAACCCTTACAAGATGTCCACCATACGCAAGGAGCGTTACGAGCGTGCCGTAGAGTGGCTGAAGGGTGTGATGTCCGGAGATGTGACAATAGACGGTGCACCGCTGTTGCCTGATGATGTGCTTGCCGGCAACAGCAGGTGGCAGATACAGTCGGACGAGGTGCGTCCTGTAATGCTTTAATACATAAAGACTATGAACATGAAAGATAAAAGAAGGAACGCCCGCAAGCGAATAATACAGGGCGGATTGGTTGACGTGAGAAACATGCGACAGCCGGATGTCGTGCTCCAGATGCCGGAGATATTCTACTTCGACATGAACGCCTACATCAACTCCGTGAAGTCTGCGCTCAACATTGACTTCACCAACCGTGTACGGCTATACGACATGTACGAGAGCTCCATGCTCGACCTGCATCTCTCAGGAGTGCTCGACAAACGGTTGCGCGGTGTCACAAAGATACCCATAGAGTTCCGCCGCAACGATCAGCCCGATGATGTCATCAACGCGCAGTTGCGGTCGCCGTGGTTCAAGCAGCTCCGCAAGGACATCGTCATGTCCCACTTCTGGGGCTTCACCCTCGTACAGTTCTATCTCGACGGCGACGGTAACATACGCTACGACCTCATCAACCGCAAACACTACGACCCCATACACCGCAAGCTGCTCAAATATCAGGGCGCGATAGACGGCATATCCATCGACGAGTTCCCCAACATGATGTTCGTCGGATCGGAACGCGGACTCGGCATATTCGCCGAACTGCTGCCGGCCGTATTATATAAACGCGGCAACATGGCCGACTGGGCGCGCTTTGCCAACATATTCGGCATGCCCATACGCGAATATACCTACGATGCCGGAGACGAGGAGGCTCGTGCACGACTCATTGCCGACGCACGACGCCAGGGCAGCAATGCCGTGTACATACACCCGAAGGACTCCGGACTCAAACTCATAGAGGCAGCAAACAAGACAGGATCGTCAGAGCTTTACCGCACTTTCGCCGAATACTGGGATGCCAAGATGTCTATCCGAGTGCTGGGCAACACGCTCACCACCGACGCCAAGGAGAACGGCACGCAGTCGTTGGGCACCGTACATAAGGAAGAGGAAGACGAGATGAACGCCGACGACTGCGACTTCCTGCTCGACATCCTCAACTACAACATGCGCCCTGTGTTCCAGAACCTCGGATTCAACGTCGATGGCGGCGAGTTCGTCTATGCCAGGCACGACAAGATAAATCCGTCGCAACAGATAGACATTGTGCAGAAGCTCTCGTCCATGGGATTGCCCATCGACGACGACTATCTGTATGAGACGTTCTCCGTGCGTAAGCCTGACAACTACGATGAGCTGAAACTGCAGAAGGAAGCCGAGCGACAGGCCATGCGTGATGCTCTTGCCGCCGACAAAGGCGACAATAAAAAAACTTCTCAAACAGCGATAAATAACCGGTTGAGAAGTTTTTTCGGGCTCGCCCCGAAGACCGGGGCACACTGATTCCGCTGATAGACAGCATATACTATGGTGACACCGGTTGTGCCTGCTGTGCGCACGGACACATTGATAATGCCGCGTCGTTCACCGTCTCAAGCGAGGTGCTCGCCACATTCCTGCGCAAGATATACAACGGATTCGACACATCCGCAGACTTCGAGCCCACAATGTGGCGCGAGATTCTGCGCATCGTCAACGAGGCCACCGTCGAGGGACTGTCGCAGGGAGCCATACCGCCGTCGCCGTCGCTCGAGCAAGACTTCTACCGCTCGCTGCGCCATTCCAACGAGGTGTTCTCTGCGTTCAAGGTGCACAGGATGGGGCGGGAGATGGCGGCATTGCTGACCGATGCCGACGGCAGACTCAAACCCTTCGGCAAGTGGGTGGAGGACGTGCGTGGCATATCCTCACACTACAACCGCACGTGGCTCGAGACCGAATACTCAACGGCCGTCATTCGTGCCCACAATGCCGCCGACTGGCAGCAGTTCGAGCGCGACAAGGACATACTGCCTAACCTCAGATGGATGCCCACCACGTCGCCCGACCCTGAAGGCACACACCGCTCGTTCTGGGAACGCAAGCTCACTCTGCCCGTCGATGACGAGTTCTGGAACCGCCACCACCCCGGCGACCACTGGAACTGCAAGTGCACGCTCGAGGCCACCGACGAACCGGCGACACCCGAACTGAAGGAAAAGCTCGACACCGACAAACCGGAGCCGGGACTGGAGAACAATCCGGGCAAGGACGGGCGCATCTTCTCCGACAAGCATCCTTACTTCTCGTCGTCGTGCAGCAAATGCCAATTTTACAAACCGAACGTGTCGCAACGCCTTGGCACTCTGTTCTCCGCACGCCGTAAGGACTGCTACAACTGCCCCTACATAGACAAACTCATAAACAACAAAAAAGAATAAAACACATGAAAAAGATTATCGAATTTTTCAAAAAGTCCAACCGCTGGAAACATCTTGCCGGCGGACTGTTCGTCGGAATCATGGGATTCTCAGTGTATAACGCGCTCTACGCATCGGCTGTGGCCGCAACCTGCCTCGAGCTGAAAGACCACCTCTACGGCAACAAGTTCGACGAGACAGACTGGCTCTGCACCTTTGCCGGTGGTTTCATCGCCGCACTGTTCTATCAGTTTGTGTTATGAATGCCGAAGAGATACGCGTCAGCATAGAGAATGTCGAGAGCGAGATAAAAAAACAAATAATGGACGACATGCCACGACTCATCGGAAATGCTGCCGTGAGCATGGTAAACCAGAACTTCCGCGATGCCGGATGGCGCGACGGCGGACTGAAACCGTGGAAAAAGACAAAGCGGCAGATGGGTAAGGGCAAAGGCTCGCAATATCTGCCGCTACATTCGAGCAGGGAGCATCTGTCGCGTTCTACGCAATATAAAAAGACAGGACCTGGCGAAGTCACAATAAGCAATCCTGTGCCTTATGCTTCCGTACACAACGATGGCTTCGAGGGCAATGTGAACGTAAAAGCTCACAAACGGACCATAAGCAAAGGCAAGAACAAAGGCAATAAATATTCCGTACGTGCCTTCTCACGAAGAATGTACATTCCACAACGTCAGTTCATGGGTGAAAGCCGTGAATTGAATGAAAAGATTGAGAATATCATACGAAATACTTTCAAGAATATAAAAGTAAAAATAGGCAGATAATGGAACAAATCATCCGAACCCTCATAGAACTGATACACTCAGCCATGCCGCAGCTCGAGCTCGTCGACGAGGACTACGGCCAGCTCGAGGCCATAGACAAGAACAACGTCGACACATACCCCCTCGTCATGCCGGCCGTGCTCATAGACACGCCCGAAACGTCGTGGACCGACACCACCGGCGGAGCACAGAAGGGCACATGCACCGTGCGTGTGCGCCTCATACTGGATTGTTACGACGACACTCACGCCACATCAGGCACGCTCGACCGTGTGGCCGGACGCGAAGAGATGAGACACGAGCTGCACAAGCTGCTCCAGGGCTTCCGCCCCGACGCCGACGGCGCGCTCGTGCGCACACAGTCAAGATTCTACACATGGAACCATGGCATTAAGGTTTACGAGCAGACCTACACCACAACAACATCCGAACAGGTGGCAGACACTCCCGCTGTCGCTACAGCAAGACCCGTCGTGCAGATCAGGACACTCAGGTGAACAGAGGCAGCTCTTCCTTCTCCTGCCTGCGCCGCGGGTGCTTCAGGTTGCGGAAACCCGAAAAACGTGCCGCGGGTATCTTCTCGCCGCTCACCGTGGCGCCCTCCTGAAGCATACGGCGTATTATCTGGATTATGCGCTGCTCGCTCAGGAAAAACTCCTCCGACGACAGCTTCTGTATCGTGTCGTCAAAGCGCAGACGGCGCACTTCCGTCCAGTAGTAATAACGCTCGAACAGCTTCCTGTCACGCTCGTTTATCAGTGTTTTGTCACGTCCTTTTCTCATAACGGCAAAGTTACGAAAAAAGCCGCGGAAACACCATTGGCGCCGCGGCTTTTTTTTACTTTTTACGCACTTTGTCACAACCGGCAGAAGCTCGGCTCAACTCTCGTCCATACGCCATTATCCGGATTGCGTTTGTAGAAGTAGTAGTTGATTGCATTGCGCTGCACCACGTTCGCTTCCTTGAACAATCTCATGATGTCTGCATACTCCTCGTCGAACTTGTCCTCCAGCTCATAGAGCTTCGATATCGACTTGTAGTCCAGATCCCCCATCTTGTTGCGCTCAAGCAGCGTCATCGCCATCTGGTACATCGGGTCGTCCGCTCCCTTCTCGCTCTTCTGCATGTAACGCTTGAGATAGTCTATCAGTCGCTCGGCAGCCATGTCGGCGCGCTCGTCAAAGGCTTTCACCTTGTTGCTCTTCAGTTCCAGGCGGAAGTCGCCGTCGGTGATGGTGTATGAGCGCTGCTCGTCGCTCTTCACTTGTCCGTAGTCTTTCATCACTGCCGTGAAGCCGTCTGTTTCAGTAGCCAGCCACTTGCGGAAGCCCTTTACATTATCTACAAGTGCCGTTACTTTTTTCTCCACCTCGTGCATAAACTCCGCACGCAGCTCCTCATAAGTCTCTCTGCGCGACACGCGGTCTTCTTTCTCCTCCTGCTGCAACTGTGCCAGCAGCGCAGCCTTCTGCTCCTTGGACATCGACTTGATGTCAAAATTCTGATTGTTTGTCATGTTGTTTGTGTTTTTATGTTGTTAATCGTCCTCGTAGTCCTGCATCTCCATGTCGTCGGCAGCCATCAGCGACTCCTGCGCTATGTATGCCACGTCGGCCATTTCGCCGAAAAACTCTGCTCGGTCCTCACGGCTGTAGCCCGCAAGCCGTTCCTTCACCTCGTTCATTGTCTGCTTCAGCAGACGCTCCAGTTCCTGTCTCATAGCTCTTTGTTTTTTTGTTTACGTATTATTATTCTCACCTTGTTTGTCAGAGCCTCGAGCTCTTCGCCCGACAGCTCGCGGAAGTTCTTGCCGGCTATCCGCTTGTTGCGGCAGAAGGCGTCCACGCTCTGCCAGTCGGCGGTGTTTATACCCAGCAGCTGCATCTGGTGCAAAGCTGCGCTCCGTTTGCTTTTCAGTGCCCGTCGCAGAGCCTCGCGTCTTTCGTGGTCGCCCGCCACACGCTCCATGCCCTCGCACATGGCGCGGTACTCCCGGTCGCTCATATCGCGCAGATGCGTCGTGCGTCCGTTGCTGTATTGCGACACCAGCGTCTCCTTGTCAGCTTCCGGCATGTGCTTCAGCAGCGCGTAGAACCGCGCGTAATTTCTACTCTGGTCTATCATACTTTTTTGTCTAATTCATTAATTAATGCGACTTCTCTTTCTGACAATGTTAGAATCAGCCCCCTTGCTCTTGCTTTCTCTTTCTCCATTGCTCTTGCTTTCTCTTTCTCCATTGCTCTTGCTTTCTCTTTCTCCAGTGCTCTTGCTTTTTTATCTGAAAGCAAAAGGCCACTACCGAATATGGCTTTATTCCCTTTCTGACAATCTAATTTATTTATTCTGATTGCTTCATTCTTTTTTATTATAAAGTTTATTCCATTTCTTGCTAAAGAGCTTCCTAACATAGCAGATGTCACGACTTGCGGTGGATATATATACACCTTTCTTTGTTTTATTTTTTTTTTTTCTTTTTTTTGAGCGTTTGCCAAGATATCACGCAGCATGCCATTCACATTAACAAGTTGATCTTGTGGCAATAGATTTGTGATAAAACCGGTATTAACGATGGCACCATTTTCATATTTAATTCCTAAATTAGTAACAACCATTGTACAATTTCTATTACTGTATTGAAACAATGTTAGATGTGGAGCGAAAAGCCAGAACTTAATATTTCTGTCAATATAGAAATCTACAATTTTTGCCATGATGGAAAATGGAGGATTGTCGATTACGATGTTATAATCTTCATATTTTACTTTTTCATAATTGCCACCCGGATAGAATGGTCTTAATATTTGATAATTTTTCAAACAAACTACATTCTCGTCTATATATCTTATGAGCGCATTATATATTGGCACAGGCGTGTAGCAGTCGTCTGTTGTTTTTTTCGGTTTGAATTTGTCGACAAATTCATTATAGTCTTGATTCTTCATATTCTTATAAATTAAATTGCTGTTCAAACAACACCTCTATTCCGCACGAGCTCGCCACGTCAAGCTCCAGCTTGGCACCCTTGCTCTTCTCCCAGCCACTCAGCATGTATATGTAGTCGCAGCCCAAAAGCAGTGCCATGTCCGCACGCATGTGCTCGCGCCAGTCCGCATCCTCCGGCAACCCGTTCTCAAACGGATTCACCGCCTCGTAGCCTTTCAAGTCCAGAAACCTTGCCGCGTTCCCAAACGCACGTCTGCGCTCCTCAATGTCGTGGTGAGCTATCGCACCACTTATATACACTTTCTCTCGTTTCATTTCTCCTTACCGTTATAATGAGATTTAACTATGTTTCCACAAACAGATGCGCCAACCATGTCGCTGCGCCCATCAGGATATATTGAGATCATAAATGTATCACTGAAATCAGACTTGTGCATATATACAGAGAGCTGTTTTGTTCGCTTGTATTTTTCGTTCAGTTCTGCAACTTTATCGCATATTTTTTCTTTCAGCGTCTCCAGTGCTTCATCCGATTCTATAAGCATATTTTTGTATTGTCTTAGATAGCTCTGAAGTTCAGAAGCTTTATTATTTGTGGAGTGTCCTTCATAAATTTTGTTGATAAAATATTCTGCCATAATCAGTCCTCCTTATTTGGTATTAAGTCTTCGACGTATGCCCATATTGTTATTCCGAAATATCTAACCGTATCTTTCCAGTCATTGTTAAACGGACCACATATCAATGGATGTTCGTCCTTGTCTATTGCAATTAGCATTTTATTGCTCTGTGAAATTTATCTATGTCCATATTTATTCCCCCCAATATTTTTTAGCTCTCTCCGGCCAAACCGTATAATATCCTTTCTCTCCGAACGTCCTGCCTTTGGAAAATGCCCTGTAGCCCTCCACCCATATCTTCAGACCAGCGTCGTACATCACGCTCACACCCACCCGGGTCGAGGGCAGCGTGCCGCGGGCCTGGCTGATGAATATCAGCAGCTTGTCGCGGTGTGACTCTTTCAGCCTTTTAAAGTCGCTGTAGTTCATGCCCGTGTACTGCAACGAGTCTATCACTACAAAGTCAGGACTGCGACGCTTCTTCAGACGCACGCTCAGGCTCGCCATGTCCTCGCAGTCAAGAAGCACCAGCCTGCGAGCCACGTCCTGCATACCCGTGCGGATAAAAGCGTCCTGCATCGTCTTGCACGCGCCTTCCTCCAGACTGTCGTATGCCACACGACCGAAACGGCACAGCTCCTTGCACAGCTGGAGCACGAACGTCGTCTTGCCGCTGCCGCTGCGACCCCACACAAACCACACACCGTGACGCTCCGGCTCGCCGAAGGCGTCCCGCCACGTTCCATCCAGAGGAAGTGTCTCCATACGCATGGACAGAAGCTCCGTCACTGATATTGCTTTTTTCATCGTTCAATCAGTTTTTTATCGTTGTTCAACCGCCATTCTCTTAACTCTGTGTATAGCCTTCTTCACGCGGCGAAGGTCAAAATCGTACTTCTCAGAGTCCTGCACCACCTCGGCTATCTGTTTCTTCTCGTTCAGTCCGTTCGCAACGCATACGGCATATACGTCGCGCGGACCTGTCGGCTCAAGCTCAAAGAACTTGCGGCCGATACGCGAGTGTATCTCGTTATATCCCTTCTTGTCGTACTGCAAGCCCGTCTTCATACGTCTTTTGATATACGACGTCGAGAAAAACACCATGCCGCACTTGTCCTCCAGACGGTTGTACAGGTCGATGAAGTAGTGGAACACGCTTTCTATCAGCTTGTCCGCCTCGTCAAACAGAAGCAGAGGGGAGTCCATCTGCACAAGCGCGCCGGTTATGGCATCCACCATGTCGCGGATGGTCATGCCGTCCGTGCGTATTCCCACCTTGCGTGCTATGCTGCGTATGAAGTCGCTGCGGCGCATGTCCTCAGAGCACAGCACGTAGAACACTTCCCTGTGCTCCTCTTCATACAGGCGTGCCGCCGTCGTCTTGCCGCAACCTGCATCCCCCACAACCCATGTCACGTTCTTCCACTGCTGGGCGTCTTCCATGGCGTAGTTCATCTCGTTGAGAGCAGTTGTCTCAACCGTCTTCCACTCGCCGTTGTCCATACAGCCCTGCACCTGCACGGCTATCTTGCGCCACATGTCGTCGCTTATCTTGTCCCATACGCCCGATAATATAGTGCTCACCGTTCCGGCACTCGTGCCCTTCAGACTCGCCGCAGCCTTGTTCTGCGACGGATATTTTGCCACATAGCGCTTCAGCGACTCGTATATCGCTCTCTTCTCGTTCTCTTTCATAGTCTTCAGTTTTTGGTTTTAATTATTATATTCTCTTTTACTTTTTTACCCTTTTACACTTTTACCCTTTTACTCTTTTACCATTTTACTCTTTTACCATTTTACCTTTTTACTTTTCCTACAGTTTTCCCGCCGCAGTCTTCTTCTTATCCTCTTTCTCCTCATTCAGACCCATCACCTCGCGCCAGTCCTCCATGCTCATGCTCTTCGTGTGGCGGCCCAGCTCCAGATCGTCGTTCTTACGGTCATACTTCATATAGCGCTTCTCGAGGGCGGCCTGTGCCGTCTTCGGCAGACCCTTCAGCCTGGGCGTGCGAAGGCCGTGCTGCTCCGGAGCCGTGCCGTGGGCTGAGGCTATGCGGTAGCCCTCGGCAGCACGCTCCACGCGGTCACGCACGTTAGCCTCCTGCTCCTGACGGATGAACGACGCGTCGGCGTCCGTCTGCTCCTGCTTCGCCCTGTGTATCACGATGTAAGGCTCGGCTGTCCTCTCAAAACGAAGGCTGCCGTCTGGCATGCGAGTGTACAGCCTTATGCCAGACGTGTCGTTCGGGTCATACGCCACGACGAACTTCTCGTACGTGTGGAGGCGGCGCCACTCGTGGTCGGGCACGCCGGGCTCCGAAAAAACCTCATACTGCAGGTCACGCCCGTTTATGCGCACCTTTATGCCCTGGTCCGTGAACGTGCTGCGACGCTCCTTGAACACCCAGAACATCCTCACCATCTCGCCCGTGGTGACCTCGGGAGTCGCATCGTTCACGCTACTCATGTACATGTCTATCCTCCGCTCGCCTGTCGCAGGGTGGGGCATCTCGTTCCACTCCTTGCGTGCCGCGGCATAGGCCGAGCGCAGCTCATCCAGGGTGTAAAGCATGCCCTTGTTCGCGTCCTGGAACTCCACGTTCGGACGGCTCGACAGCTTTCTTGCAGTCACGTTCTGACCGGTGAACTGCCACGACTTCGAGAGCACGTCATGCTGAAAACGGTAAAAAATATTCTCAATCGTCTTCGACTCGCCGTTGTACGGCTGTGTCGGACGGTGCATCGTGCATATCTTGTGGAAAAAGCCGTCGGTGAGCCTCTCCAGCTTCTTATGACCGCCCTGGTTGTCGTGCACTATCTCGTAAGGCTTGTGGCGGCTCGTCTGTATGGCCATCCTGAAGGCGTTGTACTGCGCCTCGTAGTCCTCGCTGTCGCTGATGTGGTAGCCAAGCAGAACCTCGCTCATGGCGTCCACAACCTCATACACGCACGTTGTCCTCACGTTGCCTTTCTCGTCGCGGTAGTACAGGTTCAGCTTCGTGCCGTCGCCGTACCACAGCGAGTCGCGCCGTGAGGGCAGCGCCGTGCGGTGCTTGCGCGCGAAACGCTGACGCGCTGTCTGCTCGCCGTATGCGGCGTCATACCACAGAGGCTGCACCGCCGGACTGTTCAGCCATCTCTTCAGGCCAGACAGGCTGCGCAATGGCTTCCAGCCGCGCTCCTCGGCTATCTCGTTAGCCTTCTCCAGCAGAGCCTTGTCCGTATACACCGGCACGCGGCTGCGCTTCAGTGCTATTATCTGCTCGCCGAACTCGCCGGTTATCTTCACCGACGACGTGTTGCCCAGCTTGCCGCTCACAAGTGCCGCGTAGCCGCGCTCCGCGTAGTCCTTCATCTTCGAGCGGAGCCTTGACGGATTGGCGGGCAGGGTGTGCCCGCAACGCTCGCGCAGTTTCTCCGACGTACCCGCCACGATGTCCCACGACGCGCCCGTGCCGCGGGCGTTAAGCGACGACCGCAGGTTACGCGCGCCCTGAGCCGTCTCCCGAAGCATGTTCAGCACCGACGCGTTCAGCGTGTACTCGTCTATCTGCCCGTCAGTAAGGCTCTTCTCCTCGCCCCTCTTGTCCGTATATCTGTAGGACTCGTAGTAAGCACGCGCCGCACTGTCCTCCTTGACGGGTGCCTCCTCGCGCGCCTTCCTCATCGCCTCTTCCGGATCACCGTGCATCTCCATATATCTCTTTCTGTATTTCTCGGGAATACTGCTCCATACGTACAGTGCCTCCGAGCCCTCACCGCCGCCACGATGGGCACGGATAATATTGCCGCGTAAAACATTTTTCAATAATGTCTCTCGCAATATCACCGGATCGCTGCCGCACGTCAGGTCGGCAAAACTCAGACAAAGCATTTTGTTGTAGTATTCCATACAGATTCCTTTCCGTAAAAAAAATCACCGCACGCCTCTCACCCTGCGCAACTGCCAGGCCGAGAACGCGCCGTTAAGATAAATCACCGCAAGACAGGGCAGAGGACCGCCCGCCGTCATCATCACCAGGCACATGCTCACGACGAACCACGCTATGCGCCATCTGTCCCTGAGGCTCAGCCTGCGCAACCAGCGCAGCTCGGCTCCGTATATGCGTTCCAGATCCTCTCTCATACCTTCTGCTTCTTCACGTCCTCAAACCTCACAAGCTGGCCGCCCCTCTCTATAGCCGCCTTGCGTATGCGCTGAGCCTTCGCGCTGTCCTTCTTGAACGACAGAGCGTAGCTCACGTACATACGCGAACACCCGAATATCCGAGCAAGCGCCGTGCCCTCTCCACGCTCTATGAAAATCTTCTGTCTCATGTCCTTTCTGTTTTTTCGTTAATATGTCTTGTGGGCACTGCGGACTCGAACCGCACGCAAACCTCTTGTGCCCGTTTTTAATATTCCTATTCTCACGAACCGGAATATTTTTGCTATCTTTGTAGCGAACAAAAAAAATTATTATTATGAATGAATATGATTTAAAACGCCTCATGGCTCAGCAGTATCTTATTTACAAGAAACTCATTGAAGTCGAGGACAAACTTAAAGGAAGACTTTGTTCTCATTCCGACATCATTCTAATCAAAGACTTCAAAGAAGAAACTGATAAGATTATGGATGTCATTGACAAACAAGACATCATTTTGTAGCGTATTCTCCATTCCATCCCTCTTCTGGGTAGTAGTAAACTTTTTTGTACAACAGGATGCCAAACAGACGGCATTCTTTTGTCGAACTGGTCACATACTTGCGTTCATTTGTCTTAACTCTTACTGTAACTTTAATCATAATATTTGTATATTGGTTTATGTTGTGGGCACTGCGGACTCGAACCGCACGCAAACCTCTTGTGCCCTTGCGGCATTACTATCCTCACGGACCGCAATGCCATCGTCTGTATGAAACATTGTATCTATCTTGTTCTTGTGGGGCGCCGGGGAGTCGAACCCCGGATAATTGAAATCAGTGTCACGCCGTTCGTCAGAGAAGCCCTTCGCCCCTTGCCCGTCTTTCCGGACCGCCAGTTATCCTGAAACTTCTTCGCCTTGTTCAAAAAGCTATCCCTGTTTATCTCAAACCGGAATATTTTTGCTACATTTGTAGCGTATTGGTAATTTAATTATATTGTTATGGTTAATACAGAGTTTTATAATTGTACTACAATTTCTATGGGTAAGTTTGTGGATTCCGATGACCCGCAACTTGAAATCGACGAAGCCAAAGCCTTTGTGAAAGCATTTGCCTTATGGTTTGAATTCGAATTCTATGACAAGAACAATAGATGGCTTATCATCAAAATATCGTATGTCAACGACAATTTCTTCCATGAGGACATCTTGCGTACAATCAAATTTTTCATGCAATTCCATGATTACAGCTATATCAGCAGCGTCAACGAACTTCGGTCAGTTTATGACGATAACGACATGGAATAGACGAAAATAGTATCTCTGTATATGGGGCAGGCTTTGTAATGACAAGCTTGCCTCTGAGTTTTAGCTCGTGAAATGTTTTCTCGTCCATTACCCGTAATAGGGCATTAAGTGTTACTGTTTCCATATTTTGCTATTTATAAACCATTTAACTCAATTCTATATCTATCACATCCAACAGGTTGCCCGTCCTCATACTGTTTACACTCAGCTGAGCTTTCTCCACACCGTTATCCCTCATCCATTGGCGCGCCTTGTTTATGGCTGCACGCTTGTTGCTGCCGTCAGAGATCATTGCCCCGAGATCATTATTCCTTTCATCCAACAGCTCAAAATAATATCTTCTCATAGCGTTTGTCGTTTATGTTATTTTTCGTATCTTTGAACGCGGTTTACATTTAATTTCTTCGCAAAGATAGTACACATATTGAAAACAACAAAATATTTATTGTTAAAATTTCACGAAATGAAAACTTTTTCTTCACAAGAGGTAATATTAAGACTCAAAAAAGCACTGAATATAGCAACTGATATAGAGCTCGCTAATTATTTAGGCATAAGCAAGTCTACTCTTTCTAATTGGAAAGCACGTAATACGTTAGACTTACCTCTATTGTTTTCAGTATGTGAACAAATAAGCATAGATTGGCTTCTTACCGGCAAAGGCTCGATGCTAAAGAATAGTACACCCAAAAGCACCGAAGTAGTTGTAAAGAAAGTAGATGGCAACAGCAAAGAAGGAATACCGCTTATTCCGCTTGATGCCGTTGCCGGATTCCCTGCGACAGACAGCTCTTACGCATACATGGAGAACTGCGACCGGTACATCATACCGGAGTTTCAGGACAAAGGCGCGGACTTCATCATACGCGTGTCGGGAGACTCCATGATACCACTATACTACAACGGCGACCTCATCGCGTGTCACAAGATACATGACATACGCTTCTTTCAGTGGGGCACGGTATATGTCCTCGAGACAAGCCAGGGCATACTCGTCAAGCGCATCATGGAAAGTACCGATCACGTCGACTGCATCCTATGCACATCCGAAAACGACACCGTGCACCGTCCGTTCCTGCTCCCGAAAGACGACATACGCAGCATGAGCACCATCGTAGGACTCATACGCATTGTCTAACCTGATTATTATAGTTATATTATGGCAAAAAAAGAAACCAGACAAAACGTAGAGAAAGAACAGTGGGAGAGACTTACACGCAGAAAAGCCTCACTTACCAACTTCTTCCAAGACTCAATTGATGAATCTGAAGACAGTGATGAGTAATACGCTCAGTACCACCCCACTTATCGTAATCTTCAATGTATTCATGACAAGCTCTATAGTGCGCACACGGTCTTCCAGCGCGCTGTCATTTATCGCTATGGCATACGCACAGTCTTCTATGCTGTCGTATATCAGATTAAGTTCATAGCGCCTGCTTAGTGTTTGCTTTGTTCCGTATATACCTTTTAGCATCTTTATATTACGCTCACTTATAAGATTTTGAGGCTCATTACCCATACACCTGAAACTGTGTACCCATATCACCTTGCCGAACATTATATATAAGGAAATGCACAGACCAATCCACAGTACCACGCCGGGAATGAGAATCAAGATCCCTTTTGCAGCCATAAGGAGACCGGTCACTGCGCTGAACGCTGTCATCAGAAAACCGAAAAGCGTATATGCTCTGTCCGTCGACTTGCGCAGCTGTTCCAATGTGCTCGCAGCAAGCATGTCCGAGCGTTCAAGTATTCTCAGCCCTACATCTTTGCCGAGCGCGTCGCGCACGTCGCGCGCAATCTCAAATGTCGCGTGTGGCGCGCTTTTCCGTGGCGCGCACGCCTTTTTTGCCTCTTTCATACCGCAAATATACTCAAACATCTGTAAATACAAGCGTTCCACGCAATGTTTTTACACCGTGAAACACTCCCTGCCGTGGATTATCCCCCCCTCTTTCAACCCTCTTTCCGGCACATAACGCCATATTTTTGTACATTTGAAATGACAAAACCGCGTTAATTTTAGTTAAAAGTGTCCACCCAAATGTCCACCCATTCGATACATTTCGTTTTGCACATGCCGAAAATGTCCACCCAAATGTCCACCCAAATGTCCACCCAAACAGAAAATTAACATATTTTCACCGCATTTTCCACGCCCGTTTCAGTCTCATATACGCAAAAACGGCCGGCAACTGTTCAATATCAGCTGTCCGACCGTTCAACCGTCGTTCAATCAGTCACTTACGCGTTCAACACTCCAGCCTTTTCCTTATCAGACGGCTCTGCCTTATCATCGCCTTCTTCGTCAGCACGCAGCCCTCGTCCTCCAGACCTGCATGAAGCAGCGAACCCATCGTCATTCCCACCTCTTTCGCCGTCAGAACGTCATATATAGCCGCTATCGAGCCGAAATAATAGTTCCTCCGTCCGTTGAACAGATGCACATGTATCACCTTCGTCATATCCTCTTGCTTTTGTCCTTCATTCATATTTTTCAACTCTGCAAATATACCAAATAATAACCATATGGAAGTATTTACGCACAAAAAAAGAGACATTCACGCCCCTCACATATCAATACAACGCCATCCCGCGCCGCCTGTAACATCCTCACAAACCGCCCTGATATCCGACCCGAACACCCGCAAAAACCGCGCACAGCCCCGTTTATTTGCCCTCTGACACCCTCACCGGCTGCAGACCGTCCATTCCCTCAAATTGCGGAAAATATCCCTAAATTTCCCTCGATTTCCCGTCATTTCCCCCTCCATGTTACATTTTCCCGTTGAACACCGTTCAAAAAACCGTTCAATGTTACATAAATGTTATATCAATGTTACATTTCGTTTTGCACGACAGTTCCAACCCAAGTACCAACAACCCTCTGTACCTCAACAACTTACACCGTTTCTCCCATTCTCTATATTTATACATTTCGTTTTACCGCCCTTATGTACAGTCGGATTGTGTATGTGTGAACGATTGTTAATTGTGTTAATCGCGTACCGCCCAACCCGTCATGGCTGCCCGTTTTCTGAAAAATAATGTCTTTGCCTGCAAATATCGTGAAAATGAATGTGCAAAGCCAATGGCTTGAATCATAAGGCATTGGATGTCCGGACGCCTTGTGTGTGCATCAGGAAAGCCTCGTTCATGGAGACAAACATGCCAACGCTGGGCGCAGAAATGCCAAAAAACGCCGTCGGAAAACACTCTTCTGTTATGCGGAACGGTGCTTTCGGAACGATGGAAAAGCCTTTTCCGCACGGTGATAAAGCCTCTTCCGCACGGCGGAGTGGCGAAGATGATGCCAGGAGACGGTGTTCCGGCGTGCCTGACGTAGCTGTTTCGCTCTATTTCGTAAATGTTAATTGTCAAAATAAAATCAAGCTTTCATCCCTTCTTATTGTCCCGTCAGCCGTGCCATGCCACGCCCTCCTTGTCATGCCATGCCGCATGCCGTCAGGCGCGTGTCGCCTTACACTGCCTTACACCGCTGTCATTGCGCCTGTCGGCGGGTTCATTCGGATAAATAGTGTTAACGTGCGAGCGAAAAGGTTGTGCGGTTATCTATAATGTGAAAAAATTGTGCTAAATTTGCACGCAATAAATTTTCAATGTATTATATGTCATCATTTGTTGCAGATAAAATTGTAATGGACGGTCTGACTTTCGATGACGTCCTTCTTATTCCGGCTTATTCAGAGGTTTTACCGAAGACGGTGGATTTGAAAACCAGTTTCTCACGTAACATACGGCTCAACGTTCCGTTTGTCACAGCAGCCATGGACACTGTGACGGAGTCGGCAATGGCGATAGCCATAGCGCGCGAGGGCGGTATCGGCGTGATACATAAGAACATGTCGATAGACGAACAGGCACGTCAGGTAGCCATCGTGAAGCGCGCCGAGAACGGTATGATCTACGACCCTGTCACCATCCGCTGCGGACGCACGGTGAAGGACGCGCTCGACATAATGGCGGAGTACCACATCGGAGGAATACCTGTGGTGGATGAGGAGAAGCATCTTGTGGGCATCGTGACAAACCGTGACCTGCGCTTCGAACGCCATCTCGACAAGCTCATCGACGACGTGATGACAACCGAGAATCTTGTTACCACACATCTGCAGACCGACCTCAGCGCCGCAGCGCAGATTCTTCAGGAAAACAAGATTGAGAAACTGCCTGTGGTGGACAAGGACAACCGTCTGGTGGGACTCATCACATACAAGGACATAACAAAGGCCAAGGACAAGCCTATGGCATGCAAGGACGACAAGGGACGCCTGCGCGTGGCAGCCGGAGTGGGCGTCACGGTGGATACGCTCGACCGCATGCAGGCTCTTGTGGAGGCTGGCGCTGACGCCATCGTGATAGACACCGCACACGGACACTCAAAATATGTGATAGAGAAACTTGTAGAGGCGAAGGCTTCATTCCCCGGTGTGGACATCGTGGTGGGCAATGTAGCCACTGGAGCCGCCGCGAAGATGCTGGCAGACAACGGCGCCGACGCGGTGAAGGTGGGCATCGGTCCGGGCTCCATCTGCACCACTCGTGTGGTGGCAGGAGTGGGAGTGCCGCAGCTGAGTGCCATATACGACGTCTACACAGCACTTAAGGGCACGGGCGTCCCTCTCATCGCCGACGGCGGACTGCGCTACTCGGGTGATGTGGTGAAGGCTATAGCGGCAGGCGGAACATGCGTGATGATTGGCTCGCTCGTTGCCGGAACAGAGGAGAGTCCGGGCGACACCATCATCTTCAACGGCCGTAAGTTCAAGAGCTATCGCGGCATGGGATCGCTTGAGGCTATGGAGAACGGCTCGAAGGACCGCTACTTCCAGGCGGGCACGAAGGACGTGAAGAAGCTCGTGCCGGAGGGAATAGCCGGACGTGTGCCCTACAAAGGCACCGTGCAGGAGGTGATATACCAGCTCGTGGGAGGCTTGCGCTCAGGCATGGGCTACTGTGGAGCGCACAGCATAGACGAACTGCACAACGCACGTTTCACACGCATCACCAACGCCGGAGTGCAGGAGAGCCATCCTCACGACATCATGATTACGAGCGAGGCTCCCAACTATTCGCGTCCAGAATAAACCGAAGGAACGGATGGCATTAAGAACAAACAACTGGAGAATGATGAGATTCAGCATGCTGATGCTTGCGGCGCTTCTTTCCGGAAGCGTCGCAAACGCCCAGAACGACCCGGTGGTGATGACCATAAACGGACAGCCGGTGACACGTTCGGAGTTTGAATATTCATACAACAAGAACAATTCGGAGACCGTGGTCGACAAGAAGAGCGTGGACGAATATGCCGAACTGTTCATTAACTACAAACTGAAGGTGCAGGCAGCCATAGACGCAGGCATCGACACAACCAAGAATTTCAGGTCGGAGTTCCTGCTTTACCGCAACCAGCAGATACGTCCGTCGTTCATCAGCGACGCCGACATAGAGAAGGAGGCGTGGAACGTGTATAAGGCAACGCAGACCCGCGTTGACTCCTTGGGAGGACTTGTGAAGCCCGCCCATATTCTCGTCGGACTGAGACAGAACGCTCCTGCCGGCGCGCAGGAAAAAGCCAAGGAACGCATCGACTCGATATACAACGCCCTCAAGGGAGGCGCCGACTTCGCCTCGCTGGCGCGCAAGTGCTCAGACGACCACCGCTCGGCGGTGAATGGAGGACGCCTGCCATGGCTGCAGAAGGGACAGACGCTGAAGGAGTTTGAGGACGTGGTGTATTCGCTGAAGAAGGGCGAGATGAGCAAACCGTTCCTCTCTCCGGCAGGATATCACATCGTGCTGCTTGAGGACAAGGGCATGTTCTTCCCCTACGACTCGGTGCATGCCGACATACTGCGGTTCATCGACCAGCGCGGAGTGCGCGAGCGCATCATCACACAGAACATCGACTCCATAGCAAAGGCGTCGGTGCCGCCCGTCACTCCCGACGAACTGCTCGACCGCAGGGCGGCGGAGATGGAGGCGGCAGACCCAGACCTGAAGAATCTCATACGCGAGTATCACGACGGACTGCTTCTTTATGAGATAAGCAACCGCACCGTATGGGAGAAGGCGGCTGCTGACGAGAAGGGACTGGAACGCTGGTTCAAGAAGAACAAGAAGAAATACCGTTGGGACGAACCGCGCTACAAGGGCATCGCATATTTCGTGAAAGACGCTTCGGACATCGACGCCGTGAAGGACGCTATAAAGAAGGTGGACTTCAAAAACTGGGCTGACACGCTGCGGCGGACGTTCAACGACAGCATCATACGTGTGAGGGTGGTTAAGGGAATCTTCAAGAAAGGAGACAACGCCCTTGTGGACAAGATGGTGTTCAAGGCTGACACGACCGTCACCCCGCCCTCCGAGTATCCCATACCAGCCGTATACGGCAAGCGTCTGAAGTCGCCGAAGTCGTATGAGGACGTGCGCGAGCTCGTGGTGGCAGACTATCAGGAGCAGCTCGAGAAACAGTGGGTTGCGGAACTGAGACGCAAATATGCCGTGACCGTGAACAAGGATGTGCTCGCCACAGTCAACAGACACTGACACGTGGCGTTGCCGATATATTAAACAAAAAGAATGAAATGAGAAAACTGACTAACATCTATACCGGCGTGCTGGCAGCGGTGTTTCTGTCCGGCGTGAGCGTCACGGCAGGAACGGTAGCGCGCGACGATGCCGGAAACGACTCCGTGGCTGCTGCCCGGAACGTGGAGATACCGGAGAGCAGCATAGCCGATGAGGTGATATGGATAGTGGGCGACGAACCCATTCTGAAGTCTGATGTGGAGATGATGCGTCTTCAGGGAGAGGCGGAAGGTATGAAGTGGCACGGCAATCCCGACTGCGCCATACCCGAGCAGCTCGCCGTGCAGAAACTGTTCCTGCATCAGGCTGAGCTCGACTCCATAGAAGTGTCGGAGTCGGACGTGGCAAGGGAAGTCGAGGCACAGATAAACCGGTGGATTCAGTTTGCCGGCTCGCGCGAGAAACTGGAGGAATACCGCAAGGCGACCATCGCCCAGATGCGTCAGGAACTGCACGACGAGTTCAAGAACAGCCTGCGCATCAACCAGATGAAAAAGGAGCTTGTGAAGGACATCTCCGTCACTCCTGCCGACGTGCGCCGCTATTTCCGCGACCTGCCTGCCGACAGCCTGCCTCTCGTGCCGACCGAGGTTGAGGTGGAAATCATTACCAAACAGCCGAAAATAGAGCAGGCGGAGATAAACCGCGTGAAGGATGACCTGCGCTCTTACACGGAACGTGTGATGAGCGGGGAGACAACTTTCGCCACACTGGCACGCCTCTATTCTGAGGATGAGGGTTCCGCTCGGCAGGGCGGTGAGATGGATTACATCGGACGCGGATATCTCGACCCGGCGTTCGCCAACGTTGCGTTCAACCTCACCGACCCCAAGAAGGTGTCGAAGATAGTTGAGTCAGAATACGGTTTTCACATCATACAGCTCATCGACAAGCGCGGCGACAAGATAAAGGTGCGCCACATCCTGCGCAAGCCGAAGGTGTCGGAGGCTGCCTTGAAGGAGATGACCCATAAGCTCGACTCGCTTGCCGGAGAGATACGCGGAGGCAAATACACCTTCGAGCAGGCTGCCACTTTCGTTTCCGACGACAAGGATACGCGCAACAACAACGGCGTGATGTCTTACATATCTATTGAGGGACGCACCTCACGTTTCCGTATGCAGGACCTTCCCACGGAGGTGGCGCGCGAGGTGGAGAAACTGAAGGTGGGCGAGATATCGAACGCTTTCAAGATGCTCAACAGCAATGGCAAGACGGTGTGTGCCATCATCAAGCTCAAGAGCCGCACCGAGTCGCACCGTGCGACCATCACCGAAGACTATCAGGTGATGAAGAACGTGGTGTTGCAGAAGGAACGCGACAAGTTCCTGCATGACTGGGTTGTCGACAAAATAAGAAAAACATACGTCAGAATGAACGACAAATACAAGAACTGCGATTTCGAATATGAAGGTTGGGTCAGATGACGTATAATAATATAAAATTCCTATTTAAGGACGGGCATAGAATCATCTTGTTGTTGGTTCTATGCCTGTTTGGACTTTGTCTCGTGGCATCTTCGGTAGTACCAAGGACAAAGGGGAAGCGTGCCACAGACGACGAGCGGGTGTATCTCGTGCATGCCGACGAACTGAAATATGACGCCTACGGACTCAATCCGCACGCGCAGATAGCCAAGGGAAGCGTGCATTTCAGGCATAAGGGGGCAAACCTGTGGTGCGACAGCGCCTATTTCTTTCAGGAGGACAATGCCATGCAGGCGTTCGGACATGTGAGGTTCAGGCAGGGCGACACCCTCTCGCTCACGTGCGACTATGCCGAATACGACGGCATGGAGCAGATGATGATGGCGAGACGCAACGTGGTGATGAAGCACCGTGGGCGTACGCTCTACACCGACAGCCTCAATTACGACCGTCTTTACAGCTATGCTTACTTCTTTGAAGGCGGTGAGCTGGTGGACGGCGGAGACAAGCTTGTGGCTGACTGGGGCGAATACAATACTGCCACAAAGCAGGCGGCGTTCTTCTATAACGTGCGTATGCTGAGCGACAAACAGGTCATAACGACCGACTCGCTCTACTTCGACACAGAGCAGTCTGTGGCTCATGTGACAGGTCCTTCGCGCATAACGTCGGACGGAAGCGTCATCAACACCGAGAACGCTTATCTCAACACCGAGACAGACCAGGCGCGCTTCTTCAGCCGCTCCACCATCACTGACAAGGAAAAGACCATCACCGGAGACAGTCTTTATCACAACAGCGAGACGGGAATAAACGAGGGCTTCGGCAATGTGGTGTATACCGACACGCTCAACAAGAACGAGCTGATATGCGACCGCCTGTTCTACAACGAGAAGACGGGATACGGATATGCCACGGAAAACGTCTTGCTGAAGGACTTCTCGCAGAAGCCCGACACACTTTACATGCATTCTGACTCGCTGAAGATATATACATATAATATTAATACGGACTCTGTCTACCGCAAGGTGCACGGATTCCGCAAGGTGCGCGTCTATCGGACGGACGTCCAGGCGGTGTGCGACTCGCTCGTGTTCAATTCTGCTGACTCGTGCCTCACTATGTATCACGACCCGATAGTGTGGAACGCAAACAGGCAGTTGCTCGGAGAGAGAATAGAGGTTTACATGAACGACAGCACCGTAAGGCTCGCGCGGGTCATCGGACAGGCTCTTTCGGTGGAGCTGGTGGATAAGGAGAACCATTACGACCAGGTGTCGTCGCGCGTCATGGACGCCTTTTTCACCGACGGTGCGTTGCGGCGTCTGGTGTCGACGGGCAACGTGAAGTCGGTCTATTACATCTCCGACGACAATGACAGCACCCTTTCCAACCTCAATTATATAGAGACCGACACCATGCGCCTGTTCATGACGGCAGAGCGGAAGCTCGAGAAGATATGGGCTCCGAAGGCTGTCGGCACCATATATCCCATGACGCAGATTCCTCCGGAACGATATAAGCTTCCGGAGTTTGCGTGGTTTGAGGAGATACGTCCGGTTAATCCGGCAGACGTGTTCAACTGGCGCGGAAAGAGTGAGGATGAGAAGCTCAAGATAGTGGAGCGTCAGCAGGCTCCGCTCCAGCGTCTGCGCGGCAGGGGAGGAGGCGGTGAGCGATGAGTCTCTTCCGTAACATCAGACCACGGCGTTTCTCCCACACCTTTATATATATAGACGAGAGGCGGGAGCGTCTGCGCGACATCGAGCGTCGCGCGGCTGAGAGTATGTCGGCTGAAAAGCGCGGAGAGGCGCGTCATGATAAGGACGGTGCACGGCGGGACGGCGCTTTTCACATCATGCGTACGTCAGGACCGTATGCGCGCCATGGTTTCTCCGGACTGGTGATGCTTCTCCTTTTCCTTATTATATTGTTTATTGCGTTAATCAGTTTTATCATAAATTTCTGATATGAGTGATGTCATTCAATTGCTGCCGGACTCAGTCGCCAACCAGATTGCAGCCGGTGAGGTAATCCAGAGACCCGCAAGCGTCGTCAAGGAGCTTGTGGAGAATGCCATAGATGCGGGAGCCACGCATGTCAATGTGCTGGTGACGGATGCCGGACGCACGTCCATTCAGGTGATAGACGACGGCAAGGGCATGTCCGAGACCGATGCGCGCATGTCGTTCGAACGGCATGCCACGTCGAAGATACGCAGTGCGGCGGATCTTTTCTCGCTCCATACCATGGGCTTCCGCGGCGAGGCTCTCGCCTCCATAGCGGCTGTGGCGCATGTTGAGCTGAAGACACGCAGGCAGGAGGACGAGGTGGGCACTCATCTGTCGGTGTCAGGCTCGCGTTACGACAGTCAGCAGCCGTGCTCATGTCCGGTGGGAAGCAATTTCATGGTGGACAACCTTTTCTATAACGTACCGGCACGCCGCAAGTTCCTGAAGTCGAACACCACCGAGCTGAACAACATCATCGCGTCTTTCGAGCGTATCGTGCTTGTGAACCCGTCGGTGGCGTTCTCGCTTCACAGCAACGGCACCGAACTGTTCAATCTGAAGCCCGGAGGGTTGAGGCAGCGTATCGTCGACGTGTTCGGAAAGAGAATAAACCAGAGTCTTCTGCCTGTCGACGTCGACACGTCGTTATGCAAGATACACGGTTTTGTGGGCAAACCGGAGTCTGCCCGCAAGAAAGGCGTGCATCAGTATTTCTTTGTCAACGACCGCTACATGAAGCATCCTTACTTCCACAAGGCTGTCATGTCGGCTTTCGAACGGCTTGTCCCGGCAGGCGAACAGGTTCCGTATTTCATTTATTTCGAGGTTCCGGCGGAGAATATAGATGTGAACATACATCCCACGAAGACTGAGATAAAGTTTGACAACGAACAGGCGATATGGCAGATTCTCACTGCTGCGGTGAAAGATTGTGTGGGAATGTTCAATGATGTCACAGCAATCGACTTCGATACTCAGGACCGTCCCGACATCCCGGTGTTTGACGGCGAGGGTGACCTGCCAATGCCTAAAGTGGAGTACAACCCTTCATACAATCCGTTTGAGTCAACGCCGTCACCGAGAAGGTCTGCCGCCCCTGCCGGATGGGAGCAGCTCTATGACGGACTGAAGCCTGTGCAGGACGATGATCCTGCCGGACTGTTTGACGACGAGCCGGATTCCGGCAGTGTGGACCCGGCTCCGGCGGCAGGAGATATTGCCGAGAAGTCACCGGCACATTATCAGTATAAGGGACGCTATATCATGACCGCCGTCAAGTCTGGACTGATGATTATCGACCAGCACAGGGCTCATGAGCGCATCCTTTATGAGAAGTACATGTCGCTTCTGCGCGATAACAAGTCGTTCCCCCAGAAGGTGCTGTTCCCCGAGGTGGTGCATTTCTCTGTGGCGGAGAACAATGTTCTTGGCAAGATGATGCCACAGATGGGCGCGCTCGGGTTCGAGCTCACCGATCTGGGAAACGGTTCTTACGCCATAAACTCTGTGCCTTCCGGCATTGACGGACTCAATTATGTGAATCTTGTGCGCGACATCGTCAGTACGGCGACCGAAAACCCGTCGGGCGATGTGGACGAAGTGAGCCGTATTATAGCCTCCGGTCTTGCGCGCAATGCGGCGGTTGTCTACGGACAAGTGCTTAGTAATGAGGAGATGGAGAACATAATAAACGCTCTTTTTGTGTGCTCAAACTTCAACTATACGCCCGACGGCAAGAAGATATTAAGCATACTTAAAGGGACTGAAATAGAGCATCTGTTTGCATGATAACAGCAATTTTATGTGCCATTTTAATTGATTTAAGCTTTTTTTTCATGCTTAAAGCAATATTTTTAGCTAAAAAGTGTTGCTGTAAAGATTTTATTGCTAACTTTGTACTCATAACGGATGCTGCGGCGTCCGTTGGTATGATATTTTTTATTTAATTAAATATAGGTTATGAAAAAATTATTGATTGTTTTGGCTTTTGCCGGCGTCTCTATGACATCAATGGCTCAGGACGCTGACCCTGTGCTTAAGCACAGCGTTGCTACAAACTCATTCTGGAGCAACTGGTTCATTCAGGGTGGTGCCCAGTGGTCTGCTTTCTATACATCAGCAGAGCACGGACTTGGTCTTTCAAGAAGCCCGTTCAAGAGCTTCCGTTCAAATCCGCAGGCTTCAATCGCCATCGGTAAATGGTTCACACCGGGCATCGGTCTCCGTACAAAGGTTTCCGGTATCTGGGGTAAGGCTAACGACCAGAGCTTCAAGTACTGGAATGCTCAGGAGCAGGTGCTCTTCAATCTGAGCAATATGCTTTGCGGTTACAATCCTGACCGTGTATGGAACGTAGTTCCTTTCGCAGGTGCCGGATTCGCACGTAACTGCGATGCCAAGACTTACGCAATGGCTCTGAGTGTCGGTCTTTTGAATCAGTTCTATGTAAGCCGTAAGGTTGCCATCAACCTCGAACTTGGCTGGAACCGCTACGAGAACGACTTCATGAGCACAAATATCGTTAACAACGGTGAGCGCGGATGGGACAGCCATGACAACAGCCTCTATGCTGAAGTAGGTCTTACAGTAAACCTCGGCAAGGCTACATGGAACAAGGTACCTGATGTAGACGCTATCAAGGCTCTCTCACAGGCTCAGATTGACGCCCTCAACGCACAGCTCAACGACGCTAACGCTGAGAACGCACGTCTGAAGAAGCTTCTTGCAGAGAAGAAGGACGAGACTCCGAAGGCTGTTAAGGAATTCATCAACACTCCGGTTTCTGTATTCTTCAACATCAACAAGTACAACATCGCTTCAAAGAAGGATCTCGTAAATGTTGAGGCTCTTGCCAAGTATGCTAAGGAGAATGGTGCAAGCCTTCTCGTAACAGGTTATGCTGACAGCGCAACAGGTAAGCCTGACTACAACCAGTGGCTGTCTGAGAAGCGTGCTGAAACAGTTGCTAACGAACTCGTTAAGATGGGTATGAGCCGTGACAACGTATCTACTGCTGCCAAGGGTGGTGTAAACGACCTGTCACCGATTTCTTACAACCGTCGTGCAACTGTACAGGTTAAAGACTAATATATCTATTTATTAATAAATTGTTTAGGGGACGTACCTCACGGTACGTCCTTTTTTTATTATTCAACTCAGTCAGTGTGATTCAGGGTCAGTAGAAATTTAGTGGGGATAAATTTGTAAGAAAATCGAAAAGTCCTTTA
>OOCH01000542.1_pt1 | contig 39010 bp, 30 predicted proteins | sample 1671641 | NCBI WGS metagenome assembly OOCH01 (sample SAMN06348177, study PRJEB24527) | human gut metagenome | biome: human gut; feature: ankylosing spondylitis patient; material: feces | host: Homo sapiens | place: China | collected 2015-10
AGAACACCTACGCTCCATGCCCAAGCGAGATCATCCCTATACGGGACAAGGCGGTCTGCGCCCTCTGTGGAGAAAAGATGGCGCGGGATACCAAATCCCGTGGCCGCCCACGCTGGCGGTGTAAAAATCCAGAGTGCGGCGGCAGTGTATATCTTGATGACAGCATCATTTTGGAACGAGTGGTGCAGAAGCTCAAAGTGCTGGCTCATTCTCCTGAGTGTATCCGGCTTCCTAAAGCCGCCCCTGCCTCAACAGATGCCCTTCGCATCGAAAATGAACTGGCCCTCTGCTTTAACCGGGCCGATATCAACCCGGAATATATGAAAACACTGATCATGGCCGCCGCTGCCGAGCGGTATGCCGGCCTGAACGATCCAACGCCGGCCCACAGGCGGGCACTGCTGCGGCAGAAGCTGGAGCTGGAGCCGGAGAACGAAGAAACCCTGTGGGAACTTTTTGAGTCGGCAGTAACCCATGTGTGCATCGGCAAAGGCGGAGAGATCAGCCTATCCCAAAAAGATCAAAAGGAGTGTGCCTTATGAACATACAGCAAACTGCCTCCACCCCCAAACTGGTCACCATGATTCCGGCTGACCCTCAGATGACAGAACGGGATCTTCTAAAAAAGCACCTGCGAGTTGCGCCTTACTGCCGGGTATCCACTGACAAGGAGGAGCAGCTCTCCAGCTACGAGGCACAGATCGAATACTACACGGAAAAAATCAACGCCAATCCAGATTGGACGCTGGTCCGACTTTATGCGGATGAGGGCATCACCGGTACCTCGGCTAAAAAGCGAAAGGCTTTTCTCCAGATGATCCGTGATTGTGAGCGCGGCAAAATCGACCTGGTCATCACCAAATCGGTGTCCCGGTTCTGCCGAAACACACTGGATGGCCTGAACTATGTCCGCCGCCTGAAACGGCACGGCGTGGGAGTCTACTTTGAGAAAGAGAATGTGAACACCCTCTTCATGGACAACGAGATGATCCTCACCTTTATGATGAGCCAGGCCCAGGCAGAAAGCGAATCCCTCAGCGGCAATGTGAGGTGGGGCCACCGGAAGAACTTCAAGGATGGAAAGGTCTATTACCACTGCAAGACCTTCCTCGGCTACCGCTGGGGTGCGGACGGACAGCCGGAGATCGACCCGGAGCAGGCAGCCATTGTCCGGCGCATCTTCTCCCGGTTTCTGCTGGGACACAGCGTCCGGCAGATCACCACCGACCTGATGGCGGATGGGATCAAAACAGCCACAGGGAAAACAGTGTGGCATGACAGCGTGGTCCAGAAGATGCTTTGCAATGAAAAATATATTGGTGACGCCATTCTCCAGAAGACCTACATTGCTGACCTGTTCACCAGAGAGAAGCGGGTGAACAACGGCGAGCTTCCCAAATACTATGTCCATGACTGCCACCCGGCCATCATTGACCGGGAGACCTTCCAAAAGGTACAGGAGGAGCTGGCCCGCCGGTCCAGCTTGAAGAAAACATCCTCCAAAGCGAAGACGCAGCTCGGGAAATACTGCGGAAAGTATGTGCTCAGCGAGCTGCTGGTCTGCGGGGAGTGCGGCAGCCCTTATCGCCGGGTGATCTGGACGCAGAAAGGGGTCAAACGGGTCGTCTGGCGGTGCCAGAACCGGCTGGAGCATGGCAGGAAGATTTGTAAGCAGTCTCCCACTCTGGATGAGGGCGACATCCACGACGCCGTCATCTCCGCTATGAACGAGCTGTTCCGGATGCAGGCCGCCAAGGACGCGGTGAAAGCCGGTATTGCGGCCGTCCTTGCCGGAGAAGAACAGACGATGAGCCTGCCTGCCGTGGAGCTTCAGATCCGGAACCTGCAGGAACGACAGCTGGAGCTGTTCCAGCTGATCGTCAGTGCCGGCGCTGACTGTACCGACTATGATGAGGAGCTTCAACAGGTCAACATAGCCAAGACGAGGCTCATGGCCCAAAAAGCGGAGCTGGAAAAGGAACAGCGAGGCGCGGCGGCCTTCGAGAGCAGGCTGGCAGAACTTGACATGGCATTGGAGCAGGCCAGCGGTACCCTTACGGATTTTGATGAACTCACCGTCCGTCAGCTGGTCAGCAACATCAAGGTGTTGGACAAGGATAGCCTGCTCATCTGCTTCAAGGACGGAACAGAGATCACTCAGGCCATGCAAAGGAGGCAGGCCGCATGATCTATATCACCGGTGACACCCACGGCGGCTTCCAGCGGTTCGGAAGCAAATACTTCCCCCAGCAAACGCAGATGGGCCGAAATGACTACATGATTATCTGTGGTGATTTTGGAGGGCTGTGGGACGGCGGCCAGAAAGACCAGCATTGGCTGGACTGGCTGGCTGAGAAACCCTTCACCACCTTGTTTGTGGATGGAAACCATGAAAACTTTGATCTGCTGAATGCCCTGCCGGAAAAAGAATGGCACGGCGGCAGAGTACATGAGGTGAGGGAAAATATCCTCCACCTGATGAGAGGCCAGATATTCACCTTCAGCGGTCTCACATGGTTCACGATGGGAGGAGCCTCCTCCCACGACATTCAGGATGGCGTCCTTGATCCGGAGGACCCCGACTTCGAACAAAAGTATTGGCTGCTGCGCCGAATGCGGGGAATGTTCCGGGTCAAAGGACGCTCCTGGTGGGCGGAAGAAATGCCAAATGCCCGTGAATATGTAGAGGCACTGAAAAATCTGGAGCAGGTAAACTGGAAGGTAGACTGCATCCTGTCCCACTGCGGTCCCAGCAGTGTCGTGCGGAAAATCGACCCCTCCTATGGAAGTGACCAGCTCACCGATTTTCTGGAAACGGTCAATCAGCGGTGCCAGTTTACATACTGGTTCTTCGGGCATTACCACGACAACCGGATCATCAATGACAGATATATCCTCCAGTGGGAGCAGATTTCCGGATTAGAAATTTGAGTAAACGAGAAAATCATAACAGTGCCGCACAGAAATTGCTCTGTGCGGTACTGCTTACAACAATATAACCCCTTATAACCCCTTGAATATATAAGAGGAATGGGGTATAATAAATTTAGCAGAATGGAGGTGCGGTATGAAAGAAAAGATTCAGGAACTGGAGCGGCAGATCGCCGCCCTTCCCATCGGCTATATTTCCAAGAAGACGATCAACGGAAAGACGCGCTACTATCATCAGTGGACAGAAAATGGGAAGAAGCACAGCCAATATCTGCGGGATGGCGAACTGGAGCCGCTGCAGGAGCAAATAGAGCAGCGCAAAGTATTGCAGGCACAGCTGAAAGAGCTGCAAGCCAAGATGCCCAAAGTGCGCCAGCCAAAGTTGGACTTTGAAACCAGTGTAATTGTTGGTAAAGGATTGGCCGCCATGTCGCAGGGCGTAAAGGGCTGGGGCCTCCGTGACTGCTTCGGGCAATTGGAGGATTATCTCTACAGCAATGAAAGCGACAGGGTCTGCCTGGTTTTTGGCCTACGCAGGACCGGAAAGACTACCATGCTCCGGCAGGCCATCGCCCGAATGAGCAAAGAGGATCTCAGCCGCACGGCCTATATCAAAGCCCGCAGAAGCGATACCATGGCCATGATGAACCGGGATCTGAAAAAACTGTTCGATGCGGGCTTCCGCTATGTATTCATTGATGAGGTCACCCTGATGCGGGATTTCATCGATTCTGCGGCTCTCTTCTCCGATGTGTTTGCGGCGATGGGAATGAAGATCATCCTCTCCGGTACGGACTCCCTCGGTTTTTGGCTGGCGATGGATCAGGAGCTCTACGACCGGGCAAAGCCCATCCACACCACCTTCATCCCATACCGGGAATACAGCCGCCTGCTGGGGATCGACAGCATTGATGAATATATCCGCTATGGCGGGACGCTGCGGGCCGGTGAGCTTGCTTTTGATGATGAAGATGTCAACGCCCAGGACGCCTCCTTCCGGGATGATGAGTCCACACGGCGGTACATCGATACAGCGATCTGCAAAAACATTCAGCATTCCCTGGCCTGCTATGAGGCAGGCGGACATTTCCGCCACCTGTACTCTCTGTATGAGGCCGGTGAGCTGACCAGCGCCATCAACCGGATTATCGAGGACATGAACCACCGGTTCCTGCTCTCGGTTCTGACCGATGACTTCCAATCTCACGATCTACGGCTGACCGCCTCGAATCTTCGGAAAGAGCGTGACCCCGAAAAGCGTACCGAGATATTGGATCATATCGATACGGAATCGGTCACCCAGCGCCTGATGGAGCTGCTGGATATCCGCAACAAAGAGGAACAGTCCATCGGTATCACAGATACCCATATCCGGGAGATCAAAGAGTATCTCTCCGCATTGGAACTGATCGTAAACTGTCCCATTGAAACCGCTGACCCAGGAGCAAAGTCTGTGGAACACATCCTGTTTACCCAGCCGGGGATGCGATACTGTCAGGCACAGGCTCTTGTCCACTCGCTGATGAAGGACGAGACCTTTTCAGCTCTCAGCGAATTGGAGAAGACCCAGGCTGCGGGCAGGATCCTCGAAGAAGTACGGGGACGGATGCTGGAGGATATTGTCCTGCTGGAAACCATGAAGTCGGCTGACAGAGAACACCGGGTGTTCAAGCTGCAGTTTGCGGTTGGCGAGTTTGACATGGTGATCTATGACGAGAAGGAAAACTGCTGCGAGATTTTCGAGATCAAGCACAGTGGCAAACAGGTCCCGGCACAATACCGGCATCTGCTTGACCAGGAAAAATGTGATAAGACCGAACAGCGGTTTGGCCCGATCCGAGGGCGATATGTTCTGTACCGCGGCGAGGATGTCGCATTGGAAAATGGAGTGCATTACCGGAATGTGGAACGCTATCTGAACGATCTGCCTGAGTTGAATATTGCCCCAGCACAGGAAGCTGGCATTGAGCAGACCGGCCCTGTTTTATAAGCTGCGGCGCCTTCTGCACCAAAAACAAAAATATCGATTTTAACCGTCCTTTGCAAAAGTCCTCGAAATCGTCTGATTTCGAGGACTTTTGCTTTTCGTAAGTTGCTATTTTCGGACGCTGCTTTTTCCTGACCCAAACGCTGACCCCAACGGGAGCGGGTAGCGGAAACCGTCAGACAGCACGGGAGAGGATATTCCCTATTGTTTGCGCCGCTTTGAGTTGGGCGTCCGTGGTGACGTGGGCATAGGTGTCCAGCGTGAAGCCCGCGGAGTAATGACCGAGCATCGAGGACACGGTTTTTACATCCACGCCGTTTTGCAGCGCCATGGTGGCGAAAGTGTGACGCAGGTCATGGAAGCGTATCCGTGGCAATCCCGCCCGTTTCAGCACTCTTTGCAGCATATGCAGGACGCTGTCCGGTGACATAGGGCCTCCGGTGGGCGATGGAAATACCCATTCGCTGCTTCCCACCTTGTTTTTCTGTGCCTTTAGAACGTCTATCGCGTCTGCCGACAACGGCAGGGTGCGGTAGGCGTTTTTTGTTTTCAGCGGGGCTTCCACTACTTTGCTGTTCTGCCGCGAGATGGCCCGTTGGATTTTCAGTATGCCACGGTCGAGGTCGACGTCCGTCCATTTCAGTCCCAGCAGTTCGCCCCGCCGAAGTCCGGTGGCGAGGTCGAGGTAGTAGAGCTCGTACACGCCGCTGTCCCTGGCCTCGCGGAGGAAGGTGCTGAGTTGGTCGGCAGTCAGCGTTTTCATCTCCTTGTGTTCGACTTTCGGCAAGGCGCAGCCCTGCGTTGGATTTTTGCTCACCAACTTCTGCTCTATGGCAAGGTTGTACGCCGAGCCAATCATCTGGTGGATGTTCCGCACGGTTTTCGGTGCTAACCCTTTCGGTTTCTTTTTCGCTTCGACGCGGTCTACCCGTCCGCCGTCCAGCAGGTGCTTGTAGAAGCGCTGCAAGTCCAGAGAAGTGAGATCTGCCAGCGGGATACTGCCAATTTGCGGCTTGATGTGGTTTTTCAGAAAGCCTTGCGAGGTTTTGTAGGTCGATGGGCGCAGCTTGATTTTCGCATAGTTTTCCATCCAGACCTCCAGCCAACTCCCCACGGTGTAGGTCTTGGCCCGCCCGTAGTCGATGCCGACGTTTTCCTCGATTGCCTTTTTCAGCTTTTCCTTGACTTCCGCTTGCGTCTTACCAAGGACGTTCTTGATGATGGACTTTCCGGTTTCGGGATCGTGACCGACTGTGTACCGGCCCTCCCACCGTCCATCCTTGCGTTTTCGGATGTTCCCCTCGCCGTTTGCTCGTCTTTTTGGCATGGTATCAGCCCCTTTCGACAACGAACAATACCGTAACCAAGAGGGAAAAGCTACCGGAAAACGGAACAGTTATCAGAAAGTTATCATTTGAAGGGGATGCCCTATCTTTGTCTATGGCGGCGCAATTTTTGCGCTGCCAGGGCGTCCTCTTTGGTTACAGCGGTGCGATTTTTGGACGGTTGAAAAGTCCTTTTTATTGACTACAGCGGCTCAAAATATGCACGCTCTACTCTGAAAATTGCCGCTATGCTGAAATCACTTTTTTGAGCGATTGAAAACAGCGGATTCCTCAACCGCCTGCGGAACGTCCACCTTGAAAAGTCCGCTGCCACGGGCCTTTTCCGTCCCTCACGTTCACCTATGACTGCGAAAGTGCCTCTCAAGGTGCACCTTAGACTGCGGTTTCAAAACCCCGGAAAGCCCCGCACTGCGGGGCTTTGTGGGCGGGTCGCAGGCGCTTGCGACTGCGGCCCTTTATCTTGTGCTAAAATCGAACGGCCTTCACCACTCGAAAAACCCTCCTGTAAAGTTCGATTTTTCGTCCAAAAGCATTCCCACGAATATCGCCAAAAAGTTACCGTCACAACGCTGTTCCAAACCGCTTTTCATCGCGTTTTTCAACTTCTCGCACAAACGGCTCACGTTCGCTTTCATTCCCGAAAGCGGGTACACACTCGCCTTCGCCAACAGGATCGCACACAGCGGCTTACACGCCGAAACACGAGGCTTCACTCTTGCCGCCGTATGGAGCGTTTCGCTCCCGCTTTCACGTTTAGGCAAAGAACGGCCGGAGGAAGTAGATGCGCAGTCCTGCTGGGCCGTGTAATTCTGTTTGCGTTCGGGCGATATCACTCTTGACACAATTTCAAAAAGCAGAGTACAATAAACGAAACTTTCTTGGGGGTTGCTATGAGCAATTATTCGATGAAATATCCAATCAGTTACGGGGCGGACACGTTTTGTGTAGTTGGCGTCGCTACGCCCACTGCATCTACACCTACTGCGGTGCAGTATGATAAGCTTATTATGGTGCTGATCTGTGAACGACGCGGCGGAACGATTTTAGATGCAGAATGTAATATGGTCGTCGATGTGACCAGCGATTACATTGCTTCGTTGCTCATCGGGCACAGCCTTTATACGGAACTGGAGATTATGGTAAAAGAGTTGCAGGAGAAGTATAATGGGATTAGCCAGAAGGCGCTGATCGTAGCGCTGAGAGATGCGCATTCCAAAACAAAGGATCGCGGCGCACTGCCAGATGGCATGACGGTTTAAAGGACCAGATCTGCCAAACAGAGAGATTATCTTGATTAATTCTTTATACGGCGGTGCAAGTTTAATCTTGACAAATTTCAGTCTGCTTCGTTATAATGCAATCAGAATATTTGATGTTCTGCTATGCGAGGGGTATAAATGGGCGTTTGCCTGCCTTTATACTTCTGCCGCGAGTGGGGGTTCATCTGTGCATGAGTGGTTTATGTCTGCTGTGCCTTGATGGGTCCCCTTTGTTTTTTATCATGGCATAAAATGCAGAGAGGAGAATACGGTCTATGCGCGGTTTTCCGCAAAATGCAGTTTGCGTTGTCGGGCTTTCCAAGGCGCCTAGCCAAAATCCGATCACCTTTGTGCATCAATCCTTGATAGGCTCTTTTGTCGTGGACAATACGACAGGTCGGATCTACGCGGTGCAATTCAATACAATTTGCGGTATTACAAGCAACTTTCTTGAAGAGCAGCTTGTCGGGCTGAGCTTGCTGAGCGACATGGAAGAAATGCGCAAGCGCATTATGACTCGCTACCTTGGCGATTCCCGAAAGGCGATTATCGTGATTCTGCGTGACGCAGCAGCTAAACTGCGCGAGCGGCAGGTTCTCGCGTAGCAAATATCGTCCTATTAACAATATTGATCAGTTTTACCGGTGGCTGCGAGGCTTACTCCTCGTGGTATATCCGGCAAAATCCTGAAGGCAGGGACTTTTCCCTGTCATCAGGATTTTTTGCGTTTTTAGCGCAAACGCCATCGTGCGTACGCAATAAAAAATAGAAAAACAGGAGGAGAACTATGTATGATCTGATCATTCGTAACGGTATGGTTGTGGATGGCACACGCGCTCCGGCCTATCAGGCGGACGTCTGTATTCAAAACGGGCGTATTGCCGAGATTACAGCACAGTGCGGTGCCGAAGCGAAAGAGGTGATCGACGCAGCCGGAAAGGTCGTATCTCCCGGATTTATTGACATTCACACCCACTCGGATCTCGCCCCACTGTCACCGTTTGATCCGGAAAGCAAGACAAACCAAGGCGTCACCTTTGAACTGACCGGGAATTGCGGCATTTCTCCGCTCCCAAGCACGCCAGAGACCCGAGCAGCCATTACGGAATACTACCTGAGCAATTTGCAGTACCCGCCTATGGACATTACGGTCAATACACTTGACGAGTACATCCGACAAGCAAACGCACACCGCAATATCGCAAACTATGGCATGCTGATTGGTCATAGTGCGTTGCGCGGCTGTGTAATGGGCTTCGACAATCGTCCGCCGACGCCGGAAGAACTGTCTGCGATGGAGAAGCGTCTGGACGAAGAGCTTTCCATGGGTGCATTTGGCATGAGCCTTGGACTTATCTATCCTCCCAGTGCATTTGCCGAAACCGGAGAGCTGGACGCATTAGCGCGCATCGTCCGAAAGCATAGCGGATTTCTTGCCGTCCATATCCGCAACGAAGGACCAAGGGTTTTTGAATCCGTGGAAGAGATGCTCGGTGTCGCAGAGCGGTCAGGTGTACATCTTCAGATATCTCATTTGAAGATCATGACAAAATCTCTTTGGGGGCATTCGCAGCGTCTGCTCGATATGATCGACGCAGCACGGGGACGCGGTATTCATGTGACCTGCGACCAATATCCGTTCTTCGCATCCTCGACCGGAATGACAGCGCTTGTACCAAAATGGGCGCACGCGGGCGGTCTGCATCCAATGCTCGCCCGTATCAACGAGCCGGAGCAGAAGCTACGTGACGACATTTCGCGCGAAATGGAAAGCCGCGGCGGCGCGGAGCGCGTGATGATTTCCTCCACGCACGGCGCAGAGCCTTCGTGGGAGGGAAAGATGGTCAGCGACATTGCCGTGCAGCTCGGCCAGGACCCTGTGGACACCGTATTGACGATCTTGCAGAGATGCCATGCCAACGTCCACTGCAATTACTTTTCTCAAAGTGAAGCAGATATGGAAAATATCCTCAGCCGTACAGACATTGCGGTCGCCAGCGACGGCTATAACTACTCCTATGACCGTTCGATCACTGTAGATACCCCGCATCCGCGTAATTTCTCGACTTTCCCCCATGCGCTCGAGCTGGCACGCGAAAAGAATTTGATGCCCATGGAAGACATCGTATACAAAATGACCGGCCTGCCTGCATCCATGATGGGTATGAACGAGCGCGGTATCCTTGCTGTCGGCAAAGTTGCCGATGTAACGATTTTCGATTGGGCCCGTGTCGGTCAGGCTGGAGATTATCAGAACTCTGTTCAGCGCCCGCACGGCATTGAGTATGTGATCGTCTCTGGCGAAAAGGTCCTCGATCACGGAAAGCTGACAGGCGAAAAGCCCGGAACGATCCTACGTCATAACCAGTGCTGACTTTTTCCAGTACCTCGCATTTTGTGCTGAAACATATATATTTTAGGAGGATTATCAAATGGAACTCGGTAGTTGGTCTATTATTCAGGCTCCTTCACTCCTTGCATTGATCCCTCTGGTCGTGTACATTGTTTTGGTGTTTCGAGGGAAAAACAATGTATCCGGCATCATTGTCGGTATTTTCCTTGCAGTTTTGATGCTTGGGCAAAATCTGAAAGCGGTATCTGTCGGTCTTGCAGCCAGCCTTGGCTCCAGTACAGCGTTGATCGGTATGATTATCATGGCCGGCGCAGGTCTCGGCGTATTGATGACTGAGGCAGGCGTCAGCCGCACAATGGTCTACTGGATCGTCAAGCGCATTGGTGTCAACACGCAGACCAAAGCCAAAATCGCGCTCATCATTTGCTCGATCATCATCTGTGGCCTTCTTGGCACGCTTGGCGGCGGCAATGCAGTCATCGCCCCTATCCTTATTCCCATTATGGCGTCCCTGGGCATTACCCCCAGCGTCGTAGCGTCTCTGTTCAAGGTGTCCGGGGAGATCGGTCTTATGGTTGGTCCCTTGACTGGCGTTACTCTTATCACTGAGGAAGTTACCGGTCTGAGCTATGGTCAGCTGATGGTCGGCGCAGTTCTTCCATTCTCTGCTGTCTGGCTGATCGGTATGTGGATCGCGGCAAACCGCACGCAAAAGCGCACAGCAGGCAAGGAATATTATGAGCTGAGCGATGACATCAAAAATTTCGATTCTATCGTCATCAGCGCGCAGGAAAAGCGCGCGACAGTCGCATTTCTCATTACCTTTGTTGTACTGGTCGGCTACGGTATCTATTCCAAGCAGGGCACCAATTACGCGTTGACCGTTATGTGCATCCTTGCTGCTGTTGTCGCCATTTTCTCCCGCATGGAGATCGATCACGCAGTGAATTCCATGGTCAAGGGTATTGCGTCTCAGGCCGGAATGTTCGTCGTATTTGTAACCATTGACTACCTGCTCAATCTCGTCACGCTTGGCGGCGGCTTCACCGCGCTGTCCAATTTGCTCGGTGGACTTGCTGGAGACAACGCCAGCGCTGTTATGCTGATTGCATCCGTGGTCGGTGGATTTGGTATCGAAGCGGCCGCTGTTGCGGAGATCAAGATCATCTCTGAGATGTTCGGCGCATCTGCCATTGCCACCGGTCTTCCAATGAGCATGTTTGCAATCTCCATTCTGGCTGCTACTCGCCTGACCGGTTCCATGTATCCCACAACCAACCTCATGGGACAGCTCGGCATTGCACACTGCGACAATACCAAGGAAGTTCTGCGCGCCAACTGGTTTGCGGTCGCATGTGTATGGGCATTTCTGATCGTCTGGGCGTTCCTCGGCGTTGCAATCCTGAAATAAAGTCGTCCATCCTGTGTACATCTGAACAACCAATTTTACTTCGCAGCCATTGCTTGTAGAATGAAGTATTTCAATATGGCGTCTGGTAACACGCCGGACGCCATATTGTATTTTAAGAAAGGTTAGGTAACGACTTTATGGAGTTTTTGCTTGACGGCATCCGCGCGGTCACACCGCAGCAGTGCGTGATGTATGTGGTGGGCGCGCTGCTCATCTATCTCGCCATCAAAAAGGACTATGAGCCCTCGCTTCTGCTGCCGATGGGCTTCGGCGCGATCCTCGTGAACCTGCCGATGTCCGGCGTTCTGAACCAGATGGTCGCGGGCGTGGGCGAGAGCCAGGGCATCATCCAGTGGCTCTTTGAAACGACGATCGAAGCGAGCGAGGCGCTGCCGCTGCTGCTGTTCATCGGCATCGGCGCGATGATCGACTTCGGCCCGCTGCTTTCAAACCCGAAGATGTTCCTCTTCGGCGCGGCGGCGCAGTTCGGCATCTTCTTTGCGATGATCGCGGCGGTCATGCTGGGCTTTGACTTGAAGGACGCGGCCTCCATCGGCATCATCGGCGCGGCGGACGGCCCGACGTCGATTCTTGTTTCACAGGTCTTGCACTCCAATTATATCGGCCCCATCGCTGTCGCGGCGTACTCGTACATGGCGCTCGTGCCGATCATCCAGCCGTTTGCCATCAAGCTCGTGACCACCAAAAAAGAGCGCGCGATGCACATGCCCTACAACCCCAAGCACGTCTCCCGTTCGCTGCGCATCTGCTTCCCCATCATGGTCACGATCATCGCGGGCTTCATCGCGCCGATGTCGGTCTCGCTTGTGGGCTTTCTGATGTTCGGCAACCTGCTGCGTGAGTGCGGCTGCTTGGAGCGTCTTTCCCAGACGGCGCAGAACGATTTGGCGAACCTCATCACGCTGCTGCTCGGCATCACGATCTCGTTCTCGATGAAGGCCGACCAGTTCGTCAATCTCAAAACGCTCATCATCATGGCGCTGGGTCTTGTCGCCTTCGTCTTTGACTCCATCGCGGGCGTGATGTTTGCAAAGCTTCTGAACCTCTTCTGCAAGAACAAGGTGAATCCGATGGTCGGTGCGGCCGGTATCTCGGCCTTCCCGATGTCCGCGCGCGTCATCCAGAAGATGGGGCAGGAGGCGGACTGCACCAATCACCTGCTGATGCACGCCGTCGGCGCGAACGTCGCCGGTCAGATCGCATCGGTGCTCGCAGGCGGCATGATCCTCAATCTCGTGCCGCAGCTCATGGGTTAAGGAGGAACGCACTATGACAAATCTTGAGATCGCGCTGCTCATCACGGGGCAGGGAATGCTCGGCATCTTCGCCGTGATGGGACTCATCACCGTACTGGTCACACTCTTCACTAAATTCGGTAAAAAGTAAAACCCCAGACATAAACAGGCGGCCGCTGCCAACGCAGTGACCGCCTGTTTTAACATCGTAGATTTTGCACCGCGCACGGCGCAAATAATTTTAATCGTAATTTGTCGCGACATGCGCGTGACAAATTACTCTCTGCGCGGAGCGCGTGTCGCAGCCGCCTCACGGGCGGCAAGGCACGAAGCGCAGCGAATCCCCTTGAAAAGGCGGCATAGCCGCCTTTTCAAATACTCAAAAACGAGGGACTCAGTCCCACGTTTTTGAAGTAATATAGAGCATTAAAGCCGCGACATCTGCCGGACTCACGCCCGAGATCCGCCCCGCCTGCCCCAGATTCTGCGGACGAATGGCGGCGAGCTTTTCGCGCGCCTCCAGACGGAGACCGTCGATTTTCGCGTAATCGATATCCTCGGGAATGGCGCGGTGCTCCAGGCGCGCAAACTCCGCGACCTCCGCCATCTGGCGGCGGATGTAGCCCTCGTACTTGACGGCGATCTCCACGCTCTCGGCGAGCGCGGGCGGGAAGGCGCGGCAGCCCGCATCAAAATCGCGCAGGTCGTCATAGGTGAGCTGCGGTCGACGCAGCAGCGCGATGAGCGGGCTGCCGTCGCGCACCTCCGCCGTGCCGCGCGCACTCAGAAGCGCGTTGAGCGCGCCGGACGAGGGGATGCCCGTGTGCTCGAGGCGCTTGATCTCGCGGCGCACCGCGTCGTATTTGCCCACGACCTTTTGCAGCGTTTCATCGCTGACAAGGCCAAGCTCGTGCCCGATGGGCGCAAGGCGCTCGTCGGCGTTGTCCTGCCGCAGGATGAGGCGGTACTCGCTGCGGCTCGTCATCATGCGATAGGGCTCGTTCGTTCCCTTGGTCACAAGGTCGTCGATGAGTGTACCGATGTACGCCTGCTCGCGGCCCAGAATGAACGGCGTTTCACCCTTTAATTTGCGTGCGGCGTTCACGCCCGCGACGAAGCCCTGCACCGCCGCCTCCTCGTAGCCCGACGAGCCGTTGAACTGTCCCGCGCCGTACAGGCCCGAAATGTGCTTATATTCAAGCGTCGGGTAGAGCGCGGTCGGGTCGATGCAGTCATATTCGATGGCGTAGGCCGGGCGCATGATCTCCGCGTGCTCAAGGCCCTTGACCGAGTGCAGCATTTCGATCTGCACCTCCTCGGGCATGGACGACGAAAAGCCCTGAATGTAGAGTTCTTCTGTATCGAGGCCCATGGGCTCGATGAAGAGCTGATGGCGGGGCTTGTCGGGAAAGCGGACGATCTTTGTCTCGATACTCGGGCAGTAGCGCGGACCGACGCCCTCGATGACGCCGGAGTAGATAGGACTGCGATCCAGATTCTCGCGGATGACGCGGTGCGTCTCCTCCGTGGTGTAAGTCAGGTAGCAGACCGCCTGATTTTCGGGCGGGTGTTCCGTCGAAAACGAGAACGGCAGCGGCGTTTTGTCGCCCGGCTGCACCTCCATCTGAGAAAAATCGACGCTGCGCGCGTTCACGCGCGGCGGCGTGCCGGTCTTGAAACGGCGCAGCGGCAGTCCGAGCTTTTTGAGCGCGTCCGCCAGCGTGAGCGAGGCGTGCATCCCGTCGGGGCCGCTCTCGCGCACGCATTCGCCGACGATGGTGCGGCCATCCAAAAATGTGCCCGAGCAGAGGATGACAGCCCTGACCGCGTAAACGCCGCCTGTTTCGGTCACAACGGCGGACACGTGGCCGTCGGTGACGCGTAAGTCGACGATCTCCGCCTGCCGCAGCAGCAGATTTTCCTGCGTTTCGAGCGTGTGCTTCATCACGCTCTGATAGCGCCGCCGGTCGGCCTGCGCGCGCAGCGACCAGACCGCGGGGCCCTTGCCCCGGTTGAGCATGCGGTATTGAATGCAGGCTAAGTCAGCCGCCCTTGCCATCTCGCCGCCGAGGGCGTCGAGCTCGCGCACGAGATGGCCCTTGCCCGTGCCGCCAATGGCGGGGTTGCAGGGCATGTTGCCCACCGCGTCTAAGTTGATGGTAAAGCACACGGTTTTCATGCCGAGGCGCGCACAGGCAAGAGATGCCTCGATGCCCGCGTGTCCCGCGCCGATGACGGCGACATCGTAGCTTCCGGCAGAAAATTCACGCATAGCCTCAGCCCCTTTCCAGTGTGATGACCGCCACCTGCGGCCTGTTCAGAATGCGCGGGATGACGCGCGGCGAGTTTCCGAGCCCGCGGCTGACGAAGACGGATGTGCCGTTGTCTGAATAAAAGCCCGCCGTGTGCGTGGGGAAGAGGTTCCTCTGCGTGCCGAACACCCCGCCCACGAACGGAAATCTCCAGATGCCGCCGTGGCCGTGGCCGGAGAGCGTCAGGTCTGCGCCGAGGAGACTGTATTCCTGCGCAAAGCGGTCGTTTCGGTGCGCGAGCAGCAGCCAGAAGGGGTCGCCGCAGGCGGCGTAGACCTCCTGAGCAAGCTCGTACGGCGTTTCCTGGTCGGCGTAGCCGTTCGGATCGTCGATGCCCGCGAGGACGATACTGTCGCCATTTCGCAGCAGCGGTACGAATTCGTTCGAGAGCACCGTCACGCCGCTCTCCCGCAGCGTGCGCTTGATCTCCTCCACGACCTTTGTGCCGTGACCCCACTCGTGGTTGCCCGTGACGTAATACGTCGGTGCGATGGCCGAGAGCGCCGCGCCGACCTCGCCGGCGTAGATGGTCGGGTTCTCGGTCTTGCGGTCGACCAGGTCGCCCGTCACGAAGATATACTCCGGATGCGCGGCCTTGACCGCACTGTACAGGCGCTCGTTGCCCTTGCCGAAGTATTTGCCATGCAGATCGCTGAGCTGCACGATTCGGCAGCCGTCAAAGCCCGCAGGCAGCGCGCCTGAGGTGAATGTCGCCTCGTCGGTCTCGATGCTGCGGTTGCCCCAGTAGAGGTAAATGCCGAACAGCACGATCAAAATGAGCAGATTGCGCCAGAAATGATGTTTTTTTCTTTGTCTCGCCATGGGAACTCCAATCTATAAGGAGGCTATAAGCCAAAAAGCCTCGCAGAGTTTCGTGCCGCGCACGGCACGAAATCAATTCAAATCCGTTTTCTGCCGCGACATGTGCGCCCTCCAGAGGGGCTTCTCTTGCCCGCTGCGGGGCAATTCACCTTCTGGCAGAAAACACTTTGCGCGGAGCGGAAAACGGTGAAGCGCCGTCTGTGACGGAAACAGCAAGCCGTTTTCGAGGAAGCGGCACGATTGGCGCGCCTGAAAGGGCGCGGGAATCGTAATGCCGCGACGGTGCAATGTCGCAGCCGCCCTGCGGGTGGCAAGGCACGAAGCGCAGCGAATTCTCCTCGAAAAAGCGGCATGCCGCTTTTTCGACAATAAGGGGCGGCTTTTGCCGCCCCTTATTGTAGCACACTGTCCTGCCTTGAAACAAGAAATTTTATTCCGCGCTCTTGAGACTCTCGACCATGTCGATCTTCTTCATCCTGAAGTGCGCGAGCACGTTGACGAGCAGCGAGAACAGCGCCGTCAGGATCGCCGCGTACACGTAGGCCGACGGCGCGGTCTGCCGCCCGAACATCATGAGGTCAATTTCCGTCGAGCGCACAAGGTAAATGTGCAGCCAGTGGCCCATAAAGCAGCCGAGCAGGATGCCGAACAGCGTGAGCACGATGTTCTCGCGATACACATAGGCCGAGACCTCGCCGTCGTAAAAGCCCAGCAGCTTGATCGTGGCAAGCTCGCGCTGGCGCTCGGTGATGTTGATGTTCGAAAGGTTGAAGAGCACGACCATCGCCAGCGCCGCCGCCGCCAGAATGATGATGACCACAACGAAGTCCACGCGCTCCATGCTGTGCATGTAGGTATCCTGCGTGTCGCGCATGCGCGAGGTCGTCGCCACGCCGCTCATGTCGAGCAGCTTTTCAAAAATGGCGTTGCAGGTGTCGGTATCGTCGCTCGTGAAGTTCAGAAGGTAGGCGTTCGGCTCGCCGTCGGCGTGGAGCGCATTTTCATAGTAGCCGGGCGTCATATAGATGAAGTGGCCCGTATAGTGCTCGTAGATGCCCGCGACCGTCACATCGCCGCGCACGTCGCCGTCGAGGAAGAAGGTGTCGCCCACCGAGACCTTCAAAAGCTCGGAGAGCTTCTGGTCGATGTATACGCCCTCATCGCCCATTGTGATGGGATCTCCGCTCTTGTAGTCGAAAAGGTCCACGACCTTGCCGATCTCGTCGGAGGCCATCACCTCGACATAGGCGGTGGTTGAATAGGAGGGGGTGACCACCGTGGCGGACGAGGCCGCACAGGGGATATAGTTCACAACGCGGGAGTCGCCTGCAAGGAAGTCCTCCACCGCCGCGCGCTCCTCGGGCAGGGCGTTGCCGGCAAGCGTCACCTGTGCCGAGTAGTGGAACAGCTCGTCATACTGGCGCGACATCGTGAAAAGAAGCGATGAGCGCATGCCAAAGCCCGCGATGATGAGCGCCGTGCAGCCGCCGATGCCGATGACCGTCATCCAGAAGCGCTTCTGGTAGCGGAAAAGATTGCGCGCCGTGACCTTGTGGATGAACGACATACGTCTCCACAGGGGCTTGATGTACTCAAGGAACACGCGCTTGCCCGCTTTCGGCGTGCGGGGGCGCATCAGGCTCGCCGGCGTTTCGCGCAGCGTGGCAAGGCAGGCCCAGAGCGTCGCGACTGTTGTGCAGGCGACCGCCGCGAGCACGGAAAAGAGCGAAATATCCGTGTAGGCGTGCAGCTCGATATCCGGCATCTGATACATGATCTGATAGGCCGTGAAGATCATCTTCGGGAACAGGATATAGCCGATGACAAGGCCCAGAACGCCGCCGACAAGGCTCGGCAGCAGCCCGTAGCCGATGTACTTCCGTGAGATCGAAAGGCGGCTGTAACCGAGCGCCTTGAGCGAGCCGATCTGCACGCGCTGCTCTTCGACCATGCGCGTCATCGTCGTCAGGCACACGAGCGCCGCGACGAGGAAAAAGATGATCGGCAGCACGCTCGCGAGGTTCGCCATACGGTCGGCGTCCTGGCCGAAGCCCGTGTAGCCGGGGTTGTAGCTGCGGCTGAAGATGTACCATTCGCAGCTGTCGATATCCGCGACCTTGCGGCGCGCGTCGGTGATCTTTTCCTGCGCGTCGGCGATCTTCTCGTCGGCCTCCGCCTTGCCGTCCGCGTATTCGCGCAGGCCCTTGCGGTAGTCGCGCTCGCCGTCCGTCAGCTCGGTGTAGGCGTCCGAGAGCTCCTTGACGCCGTCGGCGTACTGCTCTTCGCCGTCGTAGTAGTCCTTCCAGCCGTCGTCGAGCTTTTTGCGCGCGTCAGAAAGCTCCTTTTTCGCGTCCGCAAGCTGCGCGGGCGCGTCGTTGAGCTGCGTTTTTGCGTCGTTTAGCTGCTTTTTGGCGTCAAGCAGTTCTTTTCTGCCCGCGTCGAGCTCGGCCGCGCCGCTGTAATACTCGCTCCAGCCGTTGTCCAGTTCCCGCTTGTTTGCGGCGATGCTGCTCGCGCTGACGCTTTGCATCTGGGCAAGCTGTTGGGTAAGCTCCGCTTTTTTCGCCTGCGCCTCGGCAATGCCGGCCTCGAGCTTCTGCTTTGTGCCTTGCAGCTTCGCAAGCTGCGCCTGGTACGCCGCGAGTTCCTCTTCCGACATTTCCTCGGTGGGCTTCTGCTCAAGCGCTGAAAGGGTTCCATTGACCTCAGTGAGCTGTGCCTGCATCTTGTCGATCTCGTCCTGCGCCTGCGCGATGCCGCCTTCAAGCTGCGCGCGCATACCGCCCAGCGCGGCGTCCGTCGCAGCGATGGCTGCGCTGTCGCCGCGGCCGAGATCGTCGAGCAGCTTCCCCGGCCCGCCCTCGTAGGGCGAGCCCGCGGCCGCAAGCGCATCCGTCACAGTCTTGGCCAGCGAATTGAGCTGCTGCTGGCCGCTTTCCAGTTTGCTCCGTCCCGCGGCAAGCTCTTTTTCGCCGCTTTCAAGCTCCTTGACGCCGTCCTCGTACTGGGCGAGGCCGTCTTCATACTCTGCCCTGCCCTTTTCGTACTCGTCCAGCGCGTCTTCGTACTCTTCCATGCCGTTGAGGTATTGCATCTCGCCGTCGTCGAGCTCGATCTTTGCATCGTCCAGCTCGACGCGCGCGTCCTTGAGCTCCTGCTGGCCGTCGTAGTAATCCTTCCAGCCGTCGTCGAGCTTTTTGCGCGCGTCGCTCAGTTCTTTTTGCGCGTCGCCGAGCTTTTCGTCGGCCTCGGCCTTCGCGTCATCGAGCTCACGCTGCGCATCATCGAGCTTTTCCGTCGCCTCGTCGACAAGATCGTCGTGCCGCAGCTGCGCCCGCGCGTCGCCGAACGGCTCGAGCTCGTCGATGACGGCGTCGATATAGTCGTCATAGTCGCTGTAAAACGCGGTCATCTCCGCCGCGCCGGAGACGCGCACATAGGCCGCCGTGTAGTAGTCGAGCGTGAACGCCTCGCGCGGCAGGTACAGATACGCCTTGACCGTACCGCTGCCGAGTGTCGACGTGCCGCGCTCCACCGCAAGGTACACGGGCGAGCGCACCGTGCCGACGACCGTATACGTGTCCTGCGCGAGTGCGTCGGAGAGATCGTCCCCCGGCGTCAGAGTGATGCGATCGCCAATTTCAATGTTCATCAGCGAGAGCATGTTTTCCTCCACCACGCACTCGTCCGCGCGCTCGGGCATGCGCCCGTCGCGCAGCAGCACCTCGTTGATGCCGCGGCCCGTGAGGGAGAGGACCTTGACCACCGCGTCGAGCGAGTCGGACGAGGCGAATGCGTCGATGACGTACTCGCCCTCGGCGTCCTCGACCTTGTCCTGTGCTCGAAGAGAGGTAATGTCGTCGTCGGTCAGGCCGAGCGTTGAAAGCACCTGAATGTCCGCCAGATGCAGCGAATCGAGATAGTCGTCGCCCGTGCGCTTCATGTCCGGCGCGGTCGCCTTGAGACCGGAGAGAAACGCGACCGATAGCGCGACCAGGATCATAATGGAGAAAAAGCGGCTGCGCGTGTGCTGGATCTCGCGCCAGAAGTCCTTCTGCATGGCGTTTTTCATCGCGCCGCCCCCTTTCGTTCCGATTTCTTCGTTACCATTCGATCAGTTCCACGCTGGTCGGATGCTCATTGCGCTGCATACTCTCCACCGTGCCGTTTTTGATGTGGATGACGCGGTCGGCCATCGGCGTGATGGCGCTGTTGTGCGTGATGACCACGACCGTCACACCCTTTTGCCGGCAGGTGTCCTGCAAGAGCTTGAGGATCTGCTTGCCGGTCACATAGTCGAGCGCGCCGGTCGGCTCGTCGCAGAGCAGGAGCTTCGGATTTTTCGCCAGCGCGCGGGCGATGGCGACGCGCTGCTGCTCGCCGCCGGAGAGCTGACCGGGGAAGTTGTTCGCGCGCGCGGACAGGCCGACTTCGTTCAAGACCGTCGCTGCGTCGAGCGGGTCTTTACAGATCTGCGCCGCGAGCTCGACGTTTTCAAGCGCCGTCAGGTTGCCGACGAGGTTATAGAACTGGAAGACAAAGCCGATGTCGTGGCGGCGATAGGTCGTGAGCTGGCGGGCGTTGAAGCCGCTCACAAGCGTCCCATCGACCGTGATGGTGCCGCCCGAGCAGGCGTCCATGCCGCCGAGCATGTTGAGGACCGTCGTCTTGCCCGCGCCCGAGGGGCCGACGATGACGCAGAACTCACCCTTTTCGATCGTAAAGCTGATGTGGTCCACCGCGCGAATTTCGATCTCTCCGCTGTGGTAGACTTTGGAAACATCCTCAAATGTGACGAAAGCCGCCATAGTCCGACTCCTCCGCTTCAAATATCATTTCTATTTTATTATAAGTGAAAAATAACGGAAATGCAAGTGTAGATATAGCAACTTGCATGAAAAAGCCGCTAATTTTTTGGGCAAAGCCATGAGAGCTGACGATTGAAATTTGCGTTTCCCGCGTCTATAATACAAACTGAAGTAAATGAGAGAAAGGAGCGTGAAAACGAATATGTTTGAGAACTTCATCAAGCAGGATGTTGACGACATGATCTTCGGCAGCACCAAGCAGATCATCAGCGAGCGCTGAGATCCGTTGTATCGACCACGCGAAAGCGTGGCTTTTTTGTTTTTATCGCCGGAAAGGCGAAAAAGGGCCGCTTCCACGGGAATTTTCGTCCCGAGAGGCGGATTTTTCTTGCCTTTGCACGGTGTGTGTGATATACTTTTTCGGCTAATGAAGGATAAAAGTAAGGAGAGAGAACGCCATGGCTGTGATCGAATACGATTCCTACAAGCAGAAGCTGCTTGCGATGGACGAAACATTTGAAAACCTCTTCAAGGCGCTGGAGATCGAGCAGGCCCGCCAGGAGCTGAACCGCCTCGAGCTCGAGGCGCACGAGGACGGCTTCTGGAACGATCTGGAGCGCTCGCAGAAAAACCAGATGCGCTCCAAGCAGCTGCAAAATAAAATTCACCGCTACGAAAAGCTCGTTTCCACGCGCGACGATCTGCTCGCGCTGATCGACATGGGAACGGAAATGGACGACGCGAGCCTGCTGCCCGAGCTGGAAGAGGGCTACAAAAAGCTCGAAGCCGATGTGGAGCAGGCGCGACTCACGACGCTCCTTTCCGGCGAATACGACAACTGCAACGCGATTCTGACCTTCCACGCCGGCGCGGGCGGCACCGAGGCGCAGGACTGGGCGCAGATGCTCTACCGCATGTATATGCAGTGGGCGAACAAGCACGGCTTTGAATTCGAGATGCTCGACTATCTCGACGGCGACGAGGCCGGTCTCAAGAGCGCGACGGTCATGGTCAAGGGTGAGAACGCCTACGGCTATCTGAAGGGCGAAAACGGCGTGCACCGCTTAGTGCGCGTTTCCCCGTTCGACGCGAACGCCCGCCGCCAGACAAGCTTTGCGGCCCTCGAGGTCATGCCTGAGCTGCCCGACGATATCGAGGTCGAAATTCGTCCCGAGGATATTGAAATGCAGGTCTACCGCGCGTCCGGCGCCGGCGGCCAGCACGTCAACAAGACGAGCTCTGCCGTTCGACTCATCCACAAGCCCACGGGTATCGTCACCGCCTGCCAGACCCAGCGCTCGCAGTTCCAGAACCGCGACTACGCCATGCAGATGCTCAAATCCAAGCTCATGGAACTCAAAATTCAGCAGCACGCGGAGAAGATCTCCGACATCAAGGGCGTGCAGCTCAAGATCGAATGGGGCAGCCAGATCCGCTCCTACGTTTTCATGCCCTACCAGCTTGTCAAGGACACGCGCACCGACTACGAGACCGGCAACATCCAGTCCGTCATGGACGGCGACCTCGACGGCTTCATCAACGCGTATCTCACCAAGTCTGCGAACGGGGAATTAAAAAAGTAATTCAAAAATGCACTGCGGTGCATTTTTGATTTGGGTTTTGCCGAGCGCTGCGTCGCACTCACTCCGTTCGCACGCTTGCGCTCTAAGGGGTATTTTTTCCAACGCACATGTCGTTGGAAAAAATGATTTGATTTCGATTCCGGCGCTGCGGCGCCGGAATTTTATTGCCGAAACACTGATCCAAAGGGGAATAAACATGGAGGAAAACATCAGAGAAAACAAAATGGGCACGATGCCCATCGGCAAGCTGCTGGCCAACATGGCGGGGCCCGTGATGATATCGATGCTCTTTCAGGCGCTCTACAACATTGTCGACAGCGTGTTCGTCGCGCGGCTCAGTCAGGACGCAATGAACGCCGTATCGCTCGCTTTCCCGCTGCAAACGCTGTGCATCGCGTTCGCCGTGGGCACGGGCGTCGGTATGAACGCGCTGCTCGCGCGTTCGCTGGGTGAAAAGAACATGCAGGCGGTCGACCGCGCCGCGGGCACGGGACTTTTCCTGACGCTCTGCACCGCCGCCGTCTTTGCTGTCCTCGGCTTTTCGCTCGCCACGCCGTTTTTCCGCTTTCAGACGGAAAATGCGCAGATCATCGCCTACGGCAGCGACTATGTGATGATCTGCATCGGCGGCTCGCTCGGACTGTTCCTGCAAATTTACGGCGAGCGCCTGCTCCAGTCCACGGGGCGGACGGACCTTTCGATGATCTCGCAGATCGCGGGCGCGGTGTGCAACATCGTGCTCGACCCGATTTTGATTTTCGGCCTTCTGGGCTTTCCCCGCATGGAGGTCGCGGGCGCGGCGGTCGCCACGATCGTCGGCCAGTTCGTCGGCGCGGGCCTCGGCCTTTTCCTGAACCTCAAGAAAAATCCCGAGGTGCAGATCCACCTCAAGGACATCCGTCCCCACCGCGCGACGGTGGCAGACATCTACGCCATCGGCATTCCGTCGATCATCATGCAGTCCATCGGCTCGGTGATGATGTTCGGCATGAACAAAATTCTCATCTCGTTCACCGAGGCGGCGACCGCGGTGTTCGGTGCTTACTTCAAGCTCCAGAGCTTCATCTTCATGCCGTGCTTCGGCCTCAACAACGCGATGGTGCCCATCGTGTCGTACAACTACGGCGCGCAGGAATTCGACCGCGTGCGCAAGACCGTCCGCCTGACAGTCTTCACGGCCATCGGCATCATGTGCGTCGGCTGCGCGCTCTTCGAGCTCATCCCCGAAACGCTGCTGGGGATGTTCTCGCCGACGGACGAAATGCTCTCCATCGGCCGTGTTGCGCTGCGCATCATCGGCGTGCACTTCCCGCTCGCGGGCTTCAGCATCATCGCGGGCAGCGCGTGTCAGGCGCTCGGCAAGCCCATCTATGCGCTCATCAATTCCGTCTGCCGCCAGATCGTCGTGCTGCTGCCGGCGGCGTATCTGCTCTCGCTCACGGGACGGCTCGAGCTTGTGTGGCTCGCGTTTCCGATCGCGGAGGTGGTGAGCGTCATTTTGAACGCCACGTTCCTGCGGCTTACGTACCGCGTCTCGCTCGAGAGAAAATAATTTTGCCTGCGCGCAGACGCAGATCGGGGAGAGCCTCTTATTATAGAAGAGGCTCTCCCCTTTTATAAATGTTCCGCACGGCGGTTCAAATTTTTTTCTTTTGACAGACCGCACAGACGCGGGTAAAATACATTTGATAAGCTATGCTTGATAAATTGTTTTCGCAGGAGAACCTATGAAAAGACAACTTGCAGCGCTGCTGCTGACGATTTTTGCCCTGTCCCTCACTGCCTGCGGCGAAACGGCTGCCGAGAGCGAGACGCGCACGGTGTACGCGATGGACACGGTGATGAACCTGACGGTTTACGGCGAGAACGCCGCTGCCGCGCTGGAGAGCGCGGAAAAGGAACTGCACACGTTGGACGAAGCCGTCCTCTCGCGCACGGCGGAGGGCAGTGAGCTCTATGCGCTCAACGCATCGAACGGCGAGACGGTCGAATGCGGCGCGGACGATATCTTACCCGCGCTGATCGAAACGGCGCTGACGATCTCTGACGCGACGGACGGCGCGTTCGACCCGACGCTCGCCCCTGTGCTCGACGCGTGGGGATTTACGAAGGACGAGCGCCGTGTGCCGTCCGCAGACGAGCTCAAAGAATTGCTGGGTCATACGGGCTGCGGCAAGGTCGCGCTCGAAAAAACGGCGGACGGCTGGACGGTCACGCTTTTGGACGGCGCGCAGCTCGACCTCGGCGGCATCGCCAAGGGCTACGCGGCGGATCTTCTGCGCGCGCAGCTTGAAAAGGAGGGCGTCACGTCCGCGACACTCGACCTCGGCGGTGATGTGTTCGTCATGGGGCGAAAGACCGACGGCAGCGATTGGCGCATCGCCGTCAAGGACCCTGCGGACACGGAGAGCTACCTTGGCGTCGTATCGGCGGCGGATAAGTTCATCGTGACCTCCGGTGTGTACGAGCGCTATTTTGAAGAAAACGGCGTGCGCTATCACCATATCCTCGACCCCAAGACCGGCTGCCCCGCGGAAAGCGGGCTCGTCAGCGTGACCGTGCTGTGCGAGAACGGCGCGTGGGCGGACGCGCTCTCGACGGCGTGCTTTGTCCTTGGCCCCGACGGCGCGCTTGCGCTGCGCGACGATCTTGCCGACCAGGGGACGGATTTTGAGCTCATTTTAGCCACCGACGATGGCCGCGTGCTCTACACCGACGGCCTTGCCGACGCCTTCACGCCGAACGACGAAAGCGGGTACACGTATGAAGCGCTCGCCTAAGCTGAAGCCGACGAAGTGGGACGCGCTCGTCGTGCTCGCGGTGCTGCTGCTCACGCTCGGACTTGGCGCAAGGCCGTATTTCGCGGCGAAATCGGTGGGCGAGCTGACGGTCAGCATTAGTGTTGACGGCGAGACCGTTGAGCGCTGCGCACTCAGCAATTATGAAGGCGGCACGTATGAGAGCCGCGGCTACACGCTCACCGTCGCTGTGGAAAACGGTGCGGTGCGCGTGAGCGAAAGCGACTGCCCGAATCAGGACTGCGTGCACTCCGGCGCGATCTCGCGCGCGGGGCAGAGCATCATCTGCCTTCCCGCCCGTGTGGCCGTCACGCTCGAGGGCGCGGCGTCCGACTACGATCTGATCGCGGGGTGAGCGCATGAAGATCAAAACAAGAGAGCTGACGCTCTGCGCGGTGCTCGCGGCGCTCGCGCTGGCGTTGTCCTACATGGAGTCGTTTTTTCCGCTCACGCTCATTGTGCCGCTGCCGGGCGTCAAGCTCGGCCTTGCCAATATCGTCACGCTCTACGCGCTCTATGCCATCGGATTTCCGAGCGCGCTCGCCATCCTGCTCGTGCGCTGCACGCTCGGCGCGCTGTTTGCGGGGAATGCCTCGGCGCTTTTATTCTCGCTGCTCGGCGGGCTGTCGGCGCTTTTCGTGATGGCGCTGCTCAGCAAGTCGAAAAAGCTCAGCATTTTCGGCGTCTCGATCGCGGGCGCGGCGGCGCACAACTGCGGGCAGGTCTGCGCCGCGCTCATCACGCTCGGCTCGACCGCGCCGCTCTACTATCTGCCGTTTTTGCTGCTGGTGTCGCTCTTCACGGGCGCACTCAGCGGCCTGATCACTGCATTCTTGTTCCGCGCAATGACGCACACGCCCTACGGAACGAAGGGAGAGAATCAACATGGATAAAAAGGACGAGATCATTCTCCAGCAGCTCGACGTTATCCGCACGATGACGCAGAACAACTTAAACCGCATGGGCAGCGACTTCTGGGGCGCGCCGCTGACGCCGGACGCGCCGAAATCCGCCGTCCCGAAGGAAGTTGCACCCAAAGCAAACGCGCCGAAGAGCGCGGACGGCGCAAAGCCGAACAAGCCCGCCGCCTCCACCGGCGCGGACGAGAAAAAGGAAGAGGAAGCGCCGCTTCCCCCGCCCGAGAAGATCGAGGACCTTAAAAAAGAACTCGACACCTACATCGGCCTTGGCGAGGTCAAGCGCGAGGTGAATAACCTCATCAACATGGCGACTGTCTTCAAGCGGCGCGAGGAGACGGGGCTTCCGAACGCGGACTTCTCGCTCCACATGGTCTTCACCGGCAACCCCGGTACAGGTAAGACGATGATCGCGCGTTTGATGGCGCGCGTCTACCGCTCACTCGGGATCCTTTCCAAGGGTCAGCTTGTCGAGGTCGACCGCAGCGGGCTCGTCGCGGGCTACGTCGGTCAGACGGCCATCAAGACGAGCAAGGTCATCGAAAAGGCGCTCGGCGGCGTGCTGTTTATCGACGAGGCCTACGCACTTAACGGCAAGGGCGGCAACGACTTCGGTCAGGAGGCCATCGATACGCTCCTCAAGGCGATGGAGGATCACCGCGACGACCTCGTCGTGATCGTCGCGGGCTACGATGGCTTGATGGAAAAGTTCATCCAATCGAACCCCGGCCTTGAGTCCCGCTTCAACCGCTACCTGCACTTTGACGACTACACGCTTGACGAGATGCTCGAGATTTTCAAAATGCAGTGCCGCAAGTCGCAGTACACCCTCTCTCCCGACGCCGAGCAGGATGTCAAGGACTTCATCTACGATGAGAACGCCGACGGTGTGACGTTCGGCAACGCGCGCGGCGTGCGCAACCTCTTCGAGCAGATCTTGACCGCGCAGGCCAACCGCCTCGCGAAGATGGAGAGCTTTACAAAGGATGATTTGATGACCCTCACGCGCGACGATGTCCTCCACGCCCGCGGCATGGAAGACAACACGACCGTCGCCGAGCTCGAAGCAAAAGCAGCAGAAAAAAAGGACGAATAAAAAAGGAAGGGCGCGCAGCGTCCTTCCTTTTTTATTTCGTTGTTACGCTTCCTTGGCGGCGGGCTCTTCCTTCGGCTTATCCTTGGGGACGACGCGCTTTTCAGGCGTCACGCGGCCCTCGTCCACCGCGACCATGTGCTCAAGCAGGCGGACGACCATGTTGGAGTAGCCCCATTCGTTGTCGTACCACGCGATCAGCTTGACAAAGTCGTTGTCGAGCATGATGCCGGCGGTCTCGTCGAAGATGCAGGGGCAGGAATTGCCAATCAGATCCGTGGAGACGACCTGGTCCGCGGTGTAGCCGATGATGCCCTTCATATAGGTCTCACTGGCGTGGCGGATGGCGTAGCAGATATCGGCGTAGGTGGTCTTGACCTTGAGGTGGGCGGTCAGGTCAACGACGGAGACGTCCGCCGTGGGGACGCGGAAGCTCATGCCGGTCATCTTGCCGTAGAGCTCGGGGATGACGCGGCCGACGGCCTTGGCGGCACCCGTGGAGGAGGGGATGATATTGTTGAGAATGGAGCGGCCGGTGCGCCAGTCGCTGCCGCCGCGGGAGTCGACCGCCTTCTGTTTGGCGGTGGCGGCGTGGATGGTGGACATGAGCGCCTGCTCGATGCCGAACTCGTCGTTGACGACCTTGGCAAGAGGTGCTAAGCAGTTGGTGGTGCACGAGGCGTTGGAGACGACCTTCATGTCAGAATGGAGCAGCATGTGGTTCACGCCCATGACGAACGTTGGGGTGACCTCATCCTTGCCGGGCGCGGTCAGGATGACCTTCTTCGCGCCGCCCTTGAAGTGGCGGGAGGCCTTCTCGGTGGTGTTGTAGGCGCCGGTGGACTCGATGATGTACTCCGCGCCGCAGCTGGACCAGGGGATCATCGCCGCGTCGGACTCGCTGAAGACCTGAATGGTGTGACCGTTGACGATCAGGTTCTTGTCCTTGTGCTCCACCGTGCCGTTGAACTGACGGAACACGGAATCGTATTTGATCATATAGACCATGTAATCCAGATCCGCTTTGCGCAGGTTGATACCGCAGATGTCGAACTGCTCCGGATGCTCGATCATGATGCGCAGCACGACGCGGCCGATGCGGCCGAAGCCGTTGATGCCCACTTTGATAGCCATAATGATAATCCTCCACAGAAAATGTGATCGTATTGTTCGGAGCTCGCGCCCCGTCATTGCAGAATCATTATATCATGGCGTATTTTTTTGTCTTCCCCTTTTCGGGAAAAAGGTAGCTGAACTTTGTTGTACAAATGTGTGCAAAACAGACAAAAACAGCGAAAAACATTTGTCTAACTTCTCCAAATATTCCATACATTTGAAACATTCGAAGCATCCGTTCGTGCAAAAAATTGCACTTTATCGCACTAAAATGACAGCAAACTTGCAAAACGAAAACGGCCCTCTTTGAGGGCCGTTTTACTTCAGTCTAAATTCAGTGGAGGCGCATTTCGAGCCTCCGGCTCGAAACAGCCAACGTCCCCCACGCGCATTTCGTGCTCCGCACGAAACAGCTAACGCACCCCCGCCGCGCATTTTGCGCCTCCGGCGCAAAACAGCTCAGGTACCCCGACGCGCATTTTGCGCCCCGCGCAAAACAGCGCTAAAGACGCAAAATAGAAGCAGAAACCCTCATCACGCACCGAAAAGCGTCGCAGACTTTGCGCCGCGCACGGCGCAAATAATCTTAATCGTTTTTTCTGACGACATGTGCGTCAGAAAAAACTCTTCTCACGGAGCGCGTGTCGCAGCCGCCCTGCGGGCGGCAAGGCACGAAGCGCAGTGCATCCCCCTCAAAAAAAGAGGACGGCGAAAGCCGTCCTCTTTTTTTGAAGCCGTTAGGCAAGCGCTGCGGTGATAATCGCCATGGAGTAGACCTCCTGGGCGTTGCAGCCGCGGGAGAGGTCGTTGATCGGCGCGTTCAGACCGAGCAGGATCGGGCCGTAAGCATCAAAAGAGCCGAGGCGCTGGGCGATCTTGTAGCCGATGTTGCCGGCGTTGATGTCGGGGAAGATAAAGGTATTGGCGTGGCCGCCGACCGCGTCGGTGATGTGCTTGGTCTTGGCGACAGCCGGAGAGACCGCCGCGTCGAACTGGAACTCGCCGCCGATCGGGGTGTCGGGCATGAGGGCCTTGGCCTTCTCGCAGGCGTTGCGCATCTTGTCGACGTCCTCGCCCTTGCCGGAGCCGAGGGTGGAGTAGCTCAGGAAAGCGACCTTCGGGTCAACGCCGAAGATCTTGGCGCAGGAAACGGTCTCCTTGCAGATCTCGACGAGCTCGTCCTCGTTGGGCTTGATGTTGATGGCGCAGTCGGCCATGGCGAGCACTTCGTTCTCGCCGGAAGCGGCGGGACGGACCATGATGAAGCAGGAAGAGACGATCTTGTTGCCGGGCTTGGTCTTGATGAGCTGCAGCGCGGGACGGACCGTGTCGGCCGTGGAGTAGGTAGCGCCGCCGAGCAGGCAGTCGGCCTTGCCCATCTTGACGAGCATGGTGCCGAAGTAGTTGCTCTTCTTGAGCGCGGCGCGGCACTCGTCGGCGGTCATCTTGCCCTTGCGCAGCGCGACCATCTCGTCGACCATCTCGTCCATGCCGTCGAAATTCTCGGGGTCGATGATCTCGGCACCGCGGATGTTGAAGCCGATGTCCTCAGCGGCGGCGGCAATCTCATCGGGGTTGCCGACGAGCACGGGCTTTAAGAAATTACCGGACAGCAGACGGGCGCTCGCTTCGAGAATGCGGGGGTCGGTACCTTCGGTGAAAACGATCGTCTTGGGGCTCTTTTTCAGCGTGCTGATCAGTTGTGCAAACATGTTGATTCCTCCTGATATATGATGTGCCGGTCAAGCGGGCACAGATTTACGGATATAGTATACACCCACTTTTTCACCCTCTCAAGGAAAAATAACGCAAAATTCATGCAAAAGTTTACAAATTTTCCAAACTCTTACAACATATTAGCAGTATCATTTCCCCAAAAGGCTTGACGGAGCCTTGAAAACCAAGTATACTGGTCAATGGTTACAAATTGTAACTTTTATTTTTACTTGCATCCTTTAAGGAGTTTTGATATGTCAGAGCAAAAACGATCCACCCCGCAGCGCAGCGATGCACCCACGCAGCGCCGCCGTTCGAATGCCTCGCCGCGAAGACGGCCGAGCAGGCGCGGCGGCATGCCGCAATGGCTGAGCGGCTGGCTCGAGCACATGGCGCTGTTTTTTTCCACGCTCGGTGCGCGCATCCGCCGCATCGGCCCACGCGCCCGCACGGTCATGCGCGAGAGCAGGGCGCGCAACTTTCCTGAATCCAACCGCTTTTTGGTGCAGGTCTTTCTCGTCATCGGCGGGATGTTCCCGATGTGGCGATCGCTGCTGCATGAAAGGGTGATGGCACACCGCCGCCAGCGCAGCCACGCTGCCGGCGAGCACGAGGACCGCTGGCGCAGGCACGCGCGGCGCGTGAATCCGTTCTACTTTATCGGCGGCGCAGCTGTTGTGGCCGCGGTCGCGCTGTTTTTCTCGTTCTACACGCTGGGAACGACCGTAGAGTATAACGGCAGCGTGGTCGACACCGTCGCGAGCGCCGCGCAGGCACGCAAGGCGGCCTCCAAGCTCGAGAGCATCACGACCGAGACGCTCGGCAAGTCCTACGAGATCGCAAAGGATGCCATCCATTATTCGACGGCTTTCGTCCGCCGCAGCGATGTGACGGATTCGACAACCTTCGAGCAGGACCTCGCCGACGAGCTCGGCCAGGTGACCTACGGCTACTCGCTCTATGTCGACGATGAGCTCATCGGTTCGACGCAGTACGCCGGCGCGCTGGACGAGCTGCTCAAGCAGATCAAGCAGGTCTACGCCTCGGCGGATACGCTGAGCGTCGATTTTGTCGAAAATGTCCGCATCGCGGAGGGCTACGTCCCGACCGACAGCGTGATGAACCTCGGCGAGATCGCCGAGATCCTGAATTCGACGAAGTCGGGCGAGGTGACCTACACCGTCGTCAAGGGCGACACCTGGGGCCAGATCGCCAACAACAACGGCATGACCGCCGCCGAGCTCGAAGCGCTGAACCCCGGCTACGACATCAACCGCATCCACATCGGCGATGCGCTGACGCTCTCGAACGCCGTGCCGTATCTGACCGTCAAGGTCACCGAGCGGCAGAACTATGTCGAGGACGTCAACTATGACGTGAACTACGTGAGCGATTCGTCCATGTATCAGGGCGACGAGCGCGTGATCTCCAAAGGTTCGTTCGGCAAGGCTGATATCGTGGCCGATGTCACCTATGTCAACGGCGAGGAGCAGGAGCGCACGGTCATCTCGTCCGTCACGCTCTCCGACCCTGTGGCCGAGACGCGCGCCCGCGGCACGAAGGTCCGTCCGACCTGGTACCCCACCGGCAGCTTCCGCTGGCCGTGCTCGGGCCGCATCACGTCGTACTTCGGCTACCGCAGTACGGGTATCCGCGGCGCGACGAGCAACCACAAGGGCATCGACATCGCCTGTTCCTACGGCACGCCGATCTATGCCGCCGACGGCGGCCGCGTGACCTACGCGGGCTACAAGGGCGCGATGGGCTACGTCGTCATCATCGACCACAACAACGGCTATGTCACGTATTACGAGCACAACTCGTCACTGCTCGTCTCCGCGGGACAGACGGTCTACAAGGGCCAGCAGGTCGCCAAGGCGGGCCGCAGCGGCGTCGCCAGCGGCGTCCACTGCCACTTCGGCATTCAGAGAAACGGCAGCTACGTCAACCCGCTCAACTATCTAAGTTAAAATCAAAGGGATCCCATCCGATGGATGGGATCCCTTTGATTTTAGGGGATCGCACTTCGCTTCGTGCCTTGCCGCCGTAGGCGGCTGCGACACGCGCGAAGCGAGAAGAATAAATCGCCACGCGCATGTCGCGGCGATTTATGATTAAAATTATTTGCCGCCTGCGGGCGGCAAAGTCTGCGACGCTTTTTCTCGTTTTTCTGCCCGTATGGGCAGAAAATGCGGCGGATGTAGGTTGATGGGTTTTGCGCCGATTGGGGTGTGGGGGCCTGTTTGCCGCCGGTCGCGGCAAATGCGGCATGGGGATCATGAAAAGACCGCTGCGGCGTTTCGCAGCGGCCTTTTTTATCGTGTTTACTGTTCCGTCAGGACGCGGCGGACCTCGCCAGTGAAGTAGAGCGAGCCCCAGGAGCAGATGGCGTCATCCTCGCCTGCCAGCTCCAGGGCGCGGCGGACGCCGTCGTTGGTGTCCTTGGCGGGGACGGCCTGCACGCCCTGTGCGTTCAGCCACGCGGCGAGCTCGTTTTCATCGAGTGCGCGGGCAGAAGGCGGCGTGATGACGACGAACGCCTTGGCGAGCGGGAGCGCGCGGCGCAGCATTTGCTGCCAGTCCTTGTCGCGAAGCACCCCTGTGAGGAAGATGAGTTTTTTGTCGCCGTAGAGCGCGGCGAGCGAATCCATCAGCGCGTCGACGCACTGAGGATTGTGCGCGCCGTCAACGATGAAGTCCGGCCCGCGGCGCAGAAGCTCGAGCCGTCCGGGCCACTGGGCGTGGGAAAGCCCCTCGTCAATGGCCTCGTCCGTGAGCTTGTCCCAGCCGCGCGAGCGCAGCGCGCTGCACACGTCGATGACCGTCAGCGCGTTCAAGAGCTGATACTCGCCGAGAAGCCGCAGGTGGTACGGCCCGCGGCCGCGGTATTTGAACTCTTGACCGTCGAGCGAGGACGAAATGCGCTCAAGCTTTTCCTGCGCGGTGATCGTGAGAGCCACGTCCTCCTGCGCGCACTTTTCGCGCGCGACGTTCTCCACGCCCTCGCTCTGGCCGAAGAGCACGGCGTGCGAGCCATGCTTGATGATGCCGCACTTCTCCGCGGCGATCTTCTCGACTGTGTCGCCGAGAATGGCCGTGTGCTCCAAGCCGATGTTCGCCACGACGCAGACCTCCGGCGCGGGGATGACATTCGTCGAATCCATGCGCCCGCCGAGACCGACCTCGAGCGAGACGATGTCGCACTGCTCCTGCACGAAGTACAAAAAGGCGATGGCCGTCATGATCTCAAAGCCCGTGGGCATTTCGCTCATGCTCTCCGCCGCGTTCCGCACGGTGTTTGTGAGCGAAATGAGGGACGCATCGTCGATCTCTTCCCCGTTCACGCGCATGCGCTCGTGGAAGCGCAGCAGGTGCGGCGAGGTATAGAGCCCTGTGCGGTACCCCGCGCGCCGGAGCACGGAGGCGAGCATCGCGGCGGTGCTGCCCTTGCCGTTTGTGCCCGCGATGTGGACGAATTTGAGCTTCTGCTCGGGATTGCCGAGCAGACCCAGAAGCTCGCGCGAGCGCGCAAGGCCCGGCGCGCTCTGCTCCCAGTTGTCGAATTGCAGATATTTGAGGGTCTCCTCAATGGTTTGCAGGTCTTTCACATTGTTCACCTGTATTTCCTGTAGAATAAGGCAAAGGCGTCGGCCCTCGCCTGCGGGATTTGATCTATCGGTCGATCTTGCGCAGCATGGCGGTGAATTCCTCGGGCAGCGGGCATGTGAGCGAGACAAGATCCTTCGTCCGCGGGTGGATGAACTGAAGCCCCACCGCGTGAAGGCACTGACCCGTTAGGCCTGGAACGGCCTTTTTTGCGCCGTAGACCGTGTCGCCCAGGATCGGGTGGCCGAGGTAGGCCATGTGCACGCGAATTTGATGCGTGCGGCCCGTTTCGAGCCTGCACCGCACATGCGTGTAGCCGGGATAACGGGCGATGACCTCCCAGTGCGTTACCGCGCGGCGTCCACCCGGAACGATGGCCATGCGCTTGCGGTCGCGGCTGTCGCGCGCGATGGGCGCGTCGACCGTGCCGCTGTCCTCACATAAGTTGCCGACCACGATACACTCATACGTGCGCGCGAGCGTGTGGCCGGCCAGCTGGGCGGAGAGGAACTGGTGCGCGTAGTCGTTTTTTGCCGCGATGATGAGCCCGCTCGTGTCGCGGTCGATGCGATGCACGATGCCGGGGCGCAGCGCGCCGCCGACGCCGGAGAGACTGTCGCCGCAGTGATACAAAAGGGCGTTCACGAGCGTCCCGTCCGGATGGCCCGGCGCGGGATGGACGACGAGCCCACTCGGCTTGTTGACGACGATGACGTCGTCGTCCTCGTAGACAACGTCCAGAGGGATGTCCTGCGGAACGGCGTCGATGGGCGCGGGCTCTTCGGGGGTGAATTCGATCTGCTCGTGTCCCGTGAGCTTGTAGCTCTTGTTCGGCGCTTTGCCGTTCACGAGGACACGCCCGTCCTCGACGGCTTTCGCCGCGGCGGAGCGGGTCAGGTCTTCAATTGCGCGGGCGAGGCAGGCGTCGAGCCGCGTACCGGCATCGGCTTCACTTGTTTGCAGCAGGATCGGTTCCATCGACCTTGTTCCCCCAGTTTTTCTCGTCGCTCTTGCTGTAAAAGGCAAGGTAGTAAATCAGCGCGCAGACCGTGCCGCACACGACGAACACATCCGCCACGTTGAAGACGGGAAAGTCCATGAACATCGTGTCCAGCATGTCAACGACGTATCCGAGGCGCACGCGGTCAATGAGATTGCCGATGCCGCCGCCGAGGATGATCGCAAGCGACCACTGGCCCAGCGGATGGCGCACGATCTTGACGAGCAGCCATGCGATGGCGCACATGCCCGCCGCCGTCAGCGCGATGAGCAGCCACCGTGCGCCCGAAAAGCTCGACCACGCCGCGCCGTAGTTGTGCACGCGCGTGAGCTGTAACAGCGGCGGCAGCAGCGGATCCGATTCGCCGGGCGACATTGTGTTCACGACGAGGAATTTGACGGCCTGATCCGCCGCCACGCAGAAAACCGCCGCGAGGGCAAGGCAGACCGCCTTGCCCTTTGAGCGTCGGTAAAATGCAGCGTATAAAATCACCATCAGCGCCAGCGCGCCGAAAAAGATCCACAGGATCGGCCCTCCGATGCTGCCGGAGACGACGATCTGTGTCGTGCCGTCCGCGCCGCCGATCACGCCGATATTGTTCATTCGCTCTCCTCTTCTCCTGCGGGGGTGTTTTCCGCAGGCTCTTCGACCGCCGGTGCGGTCTTGGCGACCCCGACGATCAGAATATCGTCTGCCTGACGGAGCGCGGTGCGCTCAGCCTCAGGCAGCTCCATGGCGTCTGCTAAGTCATGTGCCGCTTCGGCCACGACGAGGTAGCTGACGTACTCGTCATTTTCCGCGTACACGGCCATGCCGCGCTCGTGCAGAAATTCCGCCGCCGCGGGCACATCCAGCGTGATGATGGCATAGCCGCCGCTTGCGTCGGCGGAGCGGTCGTCTGCGCCGTCTTCCGTGTCATAGGTGTCGAACGGGCTGGCGTCGGCCTGCACGCCCTCCTTCTGCACGGCGGAATAGCTGTAGGTAAAGTCCTCCGCCGTGCCGCTGGACGCAGCGGGCGCACTCGCCGTGTCATTGCCGCTGGTATTGCAGTCCGCGGCGCTGTCGTTGCTGCTGACCATCGCGGGCGCCAGCTTCCACGCCGCGGCCGTGACGACAAGCAGCGCAAAGCACGCGGCCAGCACGCGCGGCCATGCACGGCGGTGGCGCGATCTCTCGCGCTTTTCCTCATGCACCCGCTCGAGCACACGCTCGGAAAAGCCCTCCGGCGCGTCGAGCTCGGGCATTTCCTCGAACATCGTGTGCACGATCATCAGTTCCGAGAGATACTCCCGGCAGTTCTGGCAGTGCTCTACGTGCGAGAGCACCTCTTCCTTTTCGTTTTCGCTCAATTCTCCGTCCACAAAGGCAGAGAGCGCGGCGGCGTACTGTTCACAACATTTCATTTGGCGCTCATCTCCTCACGATTACATTCTGTAACTTTTGACGAAGTAATTTCAAAAAAGTTCCCGTTTCCGGATAAAAAGTTGCGCAAAAGTGATCGGCCCCTGCTGATGCGCGATTTGACCGTGCCCAGCTCGATCGACGCGCTTTCTGCGATCTCGGTGTAGCTCAGGCCTTCGATCTCGCGCAGGATGAGCACCTTTCGGTACTCCTCCGGCAAGGCGGAGAGGCCCTCCTGCAATAATTTCTGTGCCTCGCGGTGCTCGACCGTCTCCTGCGGCTGGGGCGAGGTGTCGACCGCGTCGACAAACAGCTCCTCGTCGTCGAGCGAGACGCTGCCGCTCTGTTTTTTTCGCCGCCGCAGCGTGTCGATGCAGGCGTTCGTCGCCAGACGGTAGATCCACGTCGAAAGCGATGACTCCTGTCGGAAGCGGTCGATCCCGCGCCAGAGCGCAAGAAAGGCATCCTGCGCGGCCTCCTCGGCGTCCTCGCTGTTGCCGCACATGCGGAAGCACAGCGTATACACTTTTTTCTCATATTGGCGGATCAGCTCTTCGAAGGCGGCTTCATCCCGCTTTTGAAGGCGCGCAATGAGTTCCCGTTCGTCCATAGCTTTTTATTGATCCTCAGCGCAGATCCCGCTTGATCGACGCGCTGAGCGCGTGCAGCTCAGAAAGCGTTGAGAGCTGCACGATCTTCTCCTTATAATAATTCGCGTGGCTGATGCCCTTTAAGTACCAGCACAGGTGATGGCGCGCCTGCAGCATGGCGACGCGCTCGTTTTGATACTGTGCGGAGAGCTCCACCTGACGCACGGCGGTGTCCCACCGCTCGGCAAACGGCGGCAGCGGCGGAATGTCGCGCCCTGAGAGCGCGGCGGCGGACTGCTCGAAAAGCCACGGATTGCCGAAGCTCCCGCGGCCGATCATCGCCATGTCCGCGCCCGTGAATTTAAGGATGCGCACCGCGGCCTCGGGCGAAAAAACGTCGCCGTTGGCGATGACGGGGATGCTGACGGCCTGCTTGACGTCGCGGATCGTATTCCAGTCGGCCTCGCCGCCGTACATCTGCATGCGCGTGCGCCCGTGCACCGCGACGGCGCTGACGCCCACTTCTTCGAGCATTTTGGCGAGCTCGACGGCGTTGATGCTGCCCTTGTCCCAGCCGCGGCGCATCTTCGCCGTGACGGGGACCTTGACGGCGCGCACGACCGCCTCAGCGATGCGCGCGGCCTTTTCGGGATCTTTCATCAGCGCGCTGCCGTCGCCGTTTTTGACGACCTTGCCCACGGGGCAGCCCATGTTGATATCCAGGATGTCCGCGCCGGAAATTTCGATCGCCATCTGCGCAGCCTCGGCCATGCAGTTCACATCGCTGCCAAAGATCTGCGCGGCAAACGGCTTTTCGCCCGGAAACGGGCGCAGCAGCTGCGCGGTCTTCGTGTCGTGGTAGCACAGCGCCTTGGCGCTCACAAGCTCTGTGACGGTGTAGCCCGCGCCTTTTTCGGAGCAGATCTGGCGGAATGCAGCATCCGTTACGCCCGCCATCGGCGCGAGCGCGAGCTTCGATTCAATTTTTACCGTTCCGATCTGCATAGTCCGCCTCTTTTCGATAACAATACAAGCATAGTATAGCATAGCAAGACCGGCAAGTCAAAGGAACAAAACGCGAACGGAGAACTTTTTTGCAAACAGGTGTTGACATCACGGCGGAGGTATGGTATATTATCTGTTGCCGATATCTGCCGGTGTGGTGGAATTGGTAGACACAGGGGACTTAAAATCCCCCGGTAGCGATACTGTACCGGTTCGAGTCCGGTCACCGGCACCAGTATTCCCTTAATTTCATATCGCGGAGTGGAGCAGTTGGTAGCTCGTCGGGCTCATAACCCGGAGGTCGCAGGTTCGAGTCCTGTCTCCGCAACCAGAAAGTCCTGATTTCTTGCGAAATCAGGACTTTTTCCGCACTTTTGTGTCCAATAACTTACTTCCCATTTTTTCTGACCCAAACGCTGACCCCAACGGGAGCGGATAGCGGAAAGCACTATACCGCACCAGAGAGGATGTTACCCATTGTCTTTGCCGCTTCACGCTTGGCGGAGGTCGTTACATGCGCATAAGTATCCAGCGTGAAGCCTGCTGAAAAATGCCCCAGCATGCCAGACACGGTCTTGATGTCCACTCCGTTTTGCAGTGCCAGCGTCGCGAAGGTGTGACGCAGGTCATGAAAACGCACCTTCGGCAACCCTGCCCGCTTTAGAACGCGGTGCAGCATGTGCAACACGCTGTCCGGTGACATGGGGCCTCCGGTGGGTGACGGAAACACCCACTCGCTGTTACCCGTTTTTCTTCTTTGTTGCATCAGAACGTCTATCGCGTCTGCCGACAGAGGCAGTGTGCGGTAGGCGTTTTTTGTTTTCAGCGGCATCTCAATGATCTTGCCGTCGATGCGCCCGATCTGCCGTTGAACCCGGAGGTCTCCTTTTTCCAAATCAATGTCCGACCATTTTAATCCGAGCAACTCGCCCCGCCGCAGGCCGGTGGTCAGGTCGATGTAGTACAGGGCGAACACGCCGCTGTCTTTTGCCTCGCGGAGGAAGGACGTCAGCTGCTCAACAGGAAGCGTCTGCATTTCCTTGCGCTCCGCCTTCGGCAGTGCGCAGCCGTCTGCCGGATTGCGGGCGATCAGCCGCTGCTCGACTGCCAGCTTCAGGGCAGAGGAAATGATTTGATGGATGTTGCGTACTGTTTTGGCGCTCAGTCCCTTGGGCTGCTTCTGTGCTTCGATTCGCTCTACCCGCCCTTCCGCCAACAATTTCTTGTAGAACTGTTGCAGATGCAGCGTCGTCAGATCATTCAACGGGATCTTTCCGAGCTGCGGCTTGATGTGGTTTTCGATGTAGCCATGATAGGTCAGGTAGGTGGATGGGCGCATTTTGATTTTGGCATAGTTCTCGTACCACACTTCTAACCAGTTACCCACGGTGTAGGTCTTGGCCCGCCCATAGTCGATGCCCACATTTTCTTCGATGGCTTTCTTCAGCTTTTCCTTGACTTCTGTCTGCGTCTTGCCGAGGACATTTTTGATGATGGCCTTGCCAGTTTCCGGATCGTGACCGACCGTGTACCGCCCCTCCCAGCGTCCATCCTTGCGCTTTCGGATGTTCCCTTCCCCGTTTGCTCGTCTTTTTGGCATAAAATCAGCCCCTTTCGACAACGAACAATACCGTAACCAAGGGAACAAAGCTACCGAAAAACGGAATCGTTATCAGAAAGTTATCATTTGTCCCTCAGAA
>OOCH01000551.1_pt1 | contig 38198 bp, 35 predicted proteins | sample 1671641 | NCBI WGS metagenome assembly OOCH01 (sample SAMN06348177, study PRJEB24527) | human gut metagenome | biome: human gut; feature: ankylosing spondylitis patient; material: feces | host: Homo sapiens | place: China | collected 2015-10
TATAAATTCAAATAACAATACCTCGCCTGGTTGTTTTATATTTTTTCTATTACACAAACTATGTATCATATCTATTTTTTCAATCAATTTTTCTATATTTCTAATGTCTATTTCCAATAATTTAACTAAATCTAGAACAATTTGGCAACATTCCTCTAAATTTTCAAACTTAGAAAAATAATATCCATAATTATTCAATATCTGATTCTGAGCTTTACCAGTGTCTAACCTTACACGAAAGGAAATAAACTTTCTAAGATATCGTTCGGTATCAACTTGCTCTCCATAAATTTCTTTCACTGAATGTTCCAATTGTGTACTATCAATTGCCAACAGAACAATTACATTATCCAATCCCTCAAACATATGATGTAAACGCTCTAACACCTTAATTGCATATTCGGGCATACATCGATCCAGTTCATCAACCACTAATAATACCGTCTTGTCTTTAGTTAATTCGCAAATTTTATTTCTCGTATAATCAAGGGTTGTCTTAAATCCAAACATCTCATCAAATTGAAATTGTTCTTTTTTCGATATGTTATCATGTGTTTCTACTAAATCTATACCTATTTTGTTTTTAACTATCTGGCCTGCAATCTCTTTAATAACTTTTTGAGCTTTCTCTTTCTCAGATTTTCCTCCATATTTGTCTAACATCGCTGACACAATTGCGACCACTGGTTCCTCATAATAATCATACTGCCAACAATTATAATGGAACACATAAAATCGATCGTCCTGCGTTTCTTCATTTTGCAGTCCCTCTAGCTCCTTTTCTAACCGTTCCAGAATATATGTTTTACCATACCCCCACTTACCATCAAGCGCAAATACTCGCCCCTGTTTTTGTTCAGATAAGAGCACTAAAATTTGCTCTATATCGCTCATAATCTTTGCCCTGTCCAAAATATCAATTTTTTCTGTCTGTGACATATTCTCCTCCTTATGACCAACTTTTCTATTCTATAATATTACGGATTAAGTAACAGAAACTAAGACATATGCCAGAAAAACTATATAACACAAATCCCCATTTAGTTATATATCCCCATTAACCAAAATCCATATATTTATATTACAATATTCTACAAAAAATACAAGATTAAACTCCGATACGACACGATTTAATTTAATACATTCATACATCGACGTGCACCAATATCAAAAAGGAGGTTTTACAAATGAACACACCAACATCCAGAAATCCAATGCTGTTTTGTGATTACTACAAGCAATGGATCAACGTCTACAAAGAAGGAGCGATCCGCCCGGTCACCATGAGCAAATACAACATGGCACATCAATGGCTGTTAAAACTGGCTCCCAATCTGTCGATTTCCGAACTGGATCGGATTTCTTATCAGAAAATATTAAATGAATATGCGGAAGAACATGAGCATCAGACAACGATGGATTTTCACCACCATGTGAAATGTGCCATTTTAGATGCAGTAGATGAGGGACTGATTCCGCGAGATCCAACCCGGAAAGCAATCATCAAAGGAAAAAAGCCACGTGAAAAAAAGCAGAAATTTCTCAATCAATTTGAGCTTCACAAACTAATCGAAGACCTTGATCTGGGGCAGGAAGTATCATGGGATTGGTTCATCCTTCTGGTTGCCAAAACCGGAATGCGGTTTTCCGAAGCGCTTGCATTGACGCCGAAGGATTTTGATTTTTCACGGCAAATACTGACGATTTCCAAGACATGGGATTACAAAGGAAATGGCGGCTTCCTGCCAACCAAGAATCAATCATCTGTCCGAAAGATACAGATTGACTGGTTAACCGTTATGCAATTTGCCGGATTGGTGAAAAAGCTTCCGGAAGATGAACCGATCTTCGCAAAAGGAAAAATATATAATTCCACCTTGAACGGAATATTGGAACGACATTGCAAAAATGCCGGAATCCCCGTCATCTCTATCCACGGTTTACGTCATACCCATGCCTCGCTCATGCTCTTCGCCGGCGTTTCCATCGCCAGTGTGGCAAGGCGCCTCGGACATGCCAGCATGACGACCACTCAGAAAACCTATTTGCACATTATTCAGGAATTGGAAAGCAAGGACATTGACATCATCATGCGATCCCTTGCGAACCTGAATTAAACTACTTCGCATCCAAATACGCACGTCGATTTATAATAAAACTGGGAATACCATCCATAGATATTCCCAGTCTATTCCAGCCTATCAATTTCTCATTCGTCGTTTGCAGAAAGCGTCCTATATATCCGCATCCCGACATTTCATCAATCGCGCAGCGGCAATACATTCTCCATCAGATCATGCTTGAACTTCTCTACTATAATCTTACGGAACTTGAATTTCGGCATAGGTTCCTCTACACCCTCCTTATACGATGCATACGCGCGATCCTTGAAAGTGTTTTCATTTGCCATCTCGCCATCCCGGTAATTATATACTTCATATCGCACATCATCCTCATTCAGATTCCACAGCTTCGCAAATGTCTTGATCTCCGTATCTATCGCATCATAGCGCATCTGGTTGACAACCACTGCGATATCCTGACCTTTGTACCGATCTTTGTCCTGCTCGATATTATCAATCACCTGCTCCAACAATTCACCAAGCTTCTGATTATCCTCAGCAAATTCCTTCGAAATCTCGCGCAGCGCCAGAATGTTCTTCGCAAATATCGCATCCTGAAAATCATTGCTCGACTGATCCAGATAATTCACCAATCCCTGCAACAATTCTACAATATACTCGAAATCCACCCGCATCTTGCTGTACGCAATCAGATCATAGTCGTCCATAACCGGATCATCGTTTTCCGCCTCATCCTTCGGTTTCTTCAGCTCTTCCATAACATTTTTATACATTGCCGCATAGTTTTCATATTCCTCCTGCGAGAAATCATAGTCTGCAAGCAGTTCTTCCCGATATCTGGAAAATGCTTTCAAATGTGCAAAGCTCTTATCCAAACTCCGAAATGCATAGATAAACGACTTCTTCTGCTCCCTTGACAACTGACTAATCTCTTCCGGTGTCCGTCCCAATGCATGAATCGTCTTTACATCAATCGAAAAAACATCAAGCACGCTCTCCCAATCTTCTGATACTGCTACGCCTTCACCGCCTCTGGAATACAGCCGCAATGCCCGGTCAATCTCTTTCTTGAAGTCTTTTGGGGACTGAAATGTTACAACCTGTCCATATGTCTTATTCGCATCAAACAAACGATTCGTTCTTGAAAAAGCCTGTATGATATCCTGTGGGCTCATCGGCGATCTATCCATATACAAGGTGGACAGACATGGAGCATCAAATCCCGTCAACAAACGATTGACAACGATAACCAGATCCAACTGCTGACTCCGCTCCATATAACGTTTTTCCTTTCGAGCCAGACGATCATTCAGATTACTATTATACGCGTTGATATTCTCCACGTCATAATGTGTGCCAAACATCGCATTGTAATCTTGCAGGGACTCGCGCATTTTATCCTGATTCACCGTTGATGCCTCATCATTTTCCGTCACGGAATATGTGATTGCGAATTTCGGGAAATCGGGAACTACCTTGCAGATCTCCTCATTTATCTTTAATGCATCTTTGCCCGCTTTGATCCGTTTTAACAACTCATAATAACGCTGTGCTTTCGCGATGGATCCAACTGTCAGGATACCTTCGTAGGTTCTTCCCTTGCCGTTCTGCATGCCTAATTTCGTATAAGACTGATTGAGCACCACATCCAGGACCTGGCGCATATGCTCTTCTGTCTCAAATACGGAATCATCTACATCTTCCTTTTTCGGTCCGAGATTCTCAACCATGAATCCAAGAACTGCTTCATCATGAATTGCATTCTGTATAGTATAACTATGTAGACACTTTCCGTACAACTCATCGGTTGTCTGCGGAAGATCACCTTTCTGCTCATATCGATTCTCCTCAAAGATCGGCGTACCTGTGAATCCATACCACAGAGAATGTGCAAAAAATCGTTCAATCTTACGTTTTGTCTCCGGCGTGACTGCTCTGTGACATTCATCTACCACAAATGCAACCCGAAGGTTACGGATTTTGTCATATTCTTTTGTTCCCTCCTGCAGTCTCTTGGCAATCATCGTCTGTAGCTTCTGCCGCGTCGTGACAATCATCTGTCGGTTGCCATCTGTCAGACGCCGAATCAGGGCATCCACATTTTCTGTGTCATCCACATCAATCGTATCGTTATCTGCATAGGATTGGAACGCCATCTTCGTCTGCATATCCAGATCTTTCCGGTCAATCAGGAATATTGTCTTTTCTATGGACGGAATATCCATCAACAGATTCCGTGTCGCCTTATAAGATGTCATCGTCTTTCCAGAGCCCGTTGTATGCCAGATATAGCCTGATATACTCCGCTTGGACGCTGCCCGCATCGCTTCAATCGCATGAATCTGATATGGTCGCAAAATCAATAATTTCTTCTTCTCATTATCAAGCACCGTATATTTCGCAATCATCTCATGCGCCTGTGGAATCCGCAAAACAGCCTTCGCGAAATCCAGATAATCACAAACCGGATAGTTCTCGTTGTCCACCCATCCGGTTATAAATTTCTTACCTTCCGCTAATTCTGCTGCCCTTGCCGCTGCAAAATATTTCGTGTCAACAGCATTACTCACGACAAACATCTGTATATTCGAAAAAAGTCCGCGGAATTTTCCCTCAGAAATATACTTCTCTATCTGCCGATACCCATCCATATAGGAATGATCCTTGTTCTTCAACTCAATATGTATCATTGGGATTCCATTGATCAACAGCGTCACATCAAATCTTCGGTCCCGCTTGTCATCCACCTCATCTGTCTTGAATGCCTGATACTGGTTGATTACCTCGTAGACGCTCGTTCCACCGGCAATATGCTCGTTGTTCATCACGACCAAATGCAATGTCTCATTGCCTCTTTGTACATGCACATAGACTTTTCCGTTCTCACCGACCTGCCATTTGCCTGCATCATAAAAAGAAGCATGCGATACATCATTTTTGATCTTTGCAAATTCACTCTCGCTGAGTGGCATGTCGTTCAGTTTTGCCTTGTTGTTCTGCTCCAATATGTATTTGAAGTTATCCCACAACTGTTCCTCCGTCCGAATATCCTTCCGATACGTCCACTGTGAATCCCCACCGCATAATTGGTCAATTAATCTCTGCTCAATTACTGATTCTAATTCTCCCATTTCTTTCGTCCTTTCTTGTAATTTTTTATGATTTGTTGCGATATTCCTATCGCATTTTATACTTTGATTGACAAACATGTGATTTGCCATATATTGTTTCAATTTTTTCAGTTCGCAACACTTACGCTGATGAAGAGTGATGAGATGGTCGAGGTTGGCAAAATACTCTCCAATTTTCTTCTGCTCCTCAATGCTCGGATATGGAATCGGCATCTCCATAAATAGCGTTGAAGATATTGTAAATCTATCAAATCTTGCTCCCGAATCACCATTCAATTTCATAAAACGATGCCACTTTGTAGTCTTGTAATAATATTCAAGATACATCTCATCTATATCGTGTGTCCTGAATACCGTATAAAGTGGTGACATTACACCATTTCTGCCTAATTTGTTACGGTTTATTGGTCCTACAGGAGCACTAACCGAAACTCTTGGATTGTATACAAAATCATTTCTCTTAACGATGTAATATCCATTTAAATTATCTTCATTTACCACTTCTCTATCAAAATAATCTTTTTGACTTATAATTCCTTGCTCTGCAGAGTTTGTTAATGGCTCACTATACTCATTATTTTTATTTTTCTCCGATACTTTATCAGCGACTTCAGATAACTTACGCTGTTCCCAAGCGTAAATAAATTTTTCAAATCAAACACTATACTTGTCGCATCTTTTACAAGAGTCCCTTTTTTAATAACATTTTTTTATTAAAATAACATTTATAATGTTACTATTCATTATTTATGTTATCTTAATTTCTCCCTTACCAGCATCAAGGCATATCCCATCAGATTTTGTCCTTTCCATTCGCTTGGATCTAATCTTTTCGGATCACTCATAGACAATCCGATGCCCCAGATCTTATCATTCACGGCTGCCTCTGCAAGAACTGCATTGCCTGTATCGAGCAACGCTCTTTTTAACTCTGGATTCTGCGTGAATTTCGCCACTAAACCTTCATAAACTATAATCTGTCTCATGCCATTCCAGACATGATTATCAAAGCCAGCTACCTTACGTCCTAGCTCTTTGATATAAGCTACATCATCCGTTGCAAGTATCTGTGCCGCAATATTTTCATCGTGAAACCGTAAAGCTTTTTGATGCATCATATATTGTTCCAACGACGTATATTTCACATCACCAATTGTAAAATCAGACAGATACCAATTACTGAAACATCCATTTTCTTCGTCTGGATTGTGAAATGTTATTACTTTCACTCCGGTTCACCCACCTTTTGTACTGCTAAATCGAGTTCTAAATCATGCAATCCCGGATATGCTTTTTTCAAGAAACTAAGTGGAATTTTCTTCACAACTTCCCGGCTGGGAATATTATAGAACCACTGATAATATGCATAAAATTCACCTACCCAATCCGGAAGGAATCCAGCAAGTGCTTTCCCATCTTTCAATGCATATTCTTCAGTTTTGCAGAAATACTCCCACAAAGTTTTTGCATCCATCGTATTCACATATGCCTGTGATTCATCGATGCTTTTCCGTGTGTTACTCTGCATATAGAAATTGATAAAATCCTCTGTGTCCTTATCCGGGAATGTTTCCGCAACATAATCGAATAACTTTCCCTGATTCTCAACTACATCACTTAAATATGCTTCTGCGTATGCTCCCATACCCTATCACCTCTACAATAATGTACTAAACACCTTCGTTACCTTATTGGCTTCTGAATCAACCAGTTTTCTCATATTATCTCTAGCTTCTATATCTCGTTGATTGTATTGTTCATTAAATTCACTATATGGAACTGAGATCATATCTTCCTCGATTTCATGCAATTGCGCATATGCCCGTTCTGATTTGATACAATACTGGATTCCCAAACCGCCCAATGATAACAGTTCCTCCAATATATCCATATCTATGTTGTCGCGCACAAATTCTTTTGCAATATAAAAGTACGATGCGTCGGCTCTCCAACCCTTTATCACATCATAGTCGCTTGTATCAATTCCGTAATTATCAATGAACTTCAACGCTAACATTCTATATCTTTTCGAATCTGCTGCATCCCGATGTTTCATAAGCTCTGCTAACCAGTTCAATACATCTTTTTCCTGAAAATCAAGGATTTTTAATCCGGTACAATCTAATTCATATTTATGTACCCATCCATTTTCGCTATTCGGTACACAAACCGCCCACTCTTTGGCTAGATTCAATACTTCCGTCAGATAAAATCCACGCCCATAATCATGTTTCTCATTTCCACCACCAAAAACCGGTGTCACTATTTTATTTTGTGTTCCATGATATAAAATAATTTTACCCATTCCGTAATCCCTCCATTAGCCGCTCAATCCTTTTACATTTCTGCTTTAATTATACTATCTAAAGAAAAATGTATATACAATACAAATTTGTAAGGAATCGCTTCTAAAAACCAGCGTTTGTATATTAAACAAACATATTCTGCAACATGAATTTCTTCAGTTCTTTTAGTTTTTCACACTTACGTTGATGAAGAGTGATGAGGTAATCTAGGCTGTCAAGGTAATCTCCAATAGTTTTCTGTTCTTCATAAGAAGTATAAGGAATTTCGATAGATTTCATTCCATCGATGTCAATACTTCTACCATCACGGATTCCATAAACATGCGCTACCAGCTTTCTATTGATAAAATCATATGATCTAAAATATGGATAATAAAATCTTGAATCTACATTATCTCCATGCATCGTATGATAAGCAGGACTTATTATTCCATCAGAATTAGCCTTTTCCAGCCCTCCCTCAAAAGAACGAAGATGAACAATGAAATCGTCCTTCTTTACCATCTTATATCCTGAAAGGTTTGACTTATCATATTGTAAACTTCTATCTGATTCCTCTCTAAGAATTGTTCCGCCACCTTGAACAATTGTTAACGCCGGAAGCTCTTCATGATGCTTTTCAGAGTATTCCTTGAACACATCTCCCAACTTACGCTGTTCCCAATCGTCCGTAAATCCTTCAAATCGAATTTCTGGATTTTTCTCACCATTTTTCGGGAACATTTTTTGCAGCATAAATTTTTTGAGTTGTTTTGTTTCGTCACACTTACGCTGATGAAGGGCGATAAGGTGGTCGATTTTTGAAAAATACGAGCCGATAACTTGCTGTTCTTCTAAACAAGGTGCGGAAATATCAATTTCGTTGATTGCAGTTTTAGATAAACTTGGAACACCTGTTGACTCATCTTTTTTCTTCCAATCAATGTTTTGAAAAATATCAAACACAAAATCCAAATCGGAGTTTTGGCTCGGAACGGCGTAAAACAAGGTATCTACCGTCCAAAATGGGGCTTTAAGAATGTACGGTTTATCTATCGTTCCTTTTCTTCCAATGCCGATAGCATCTTCATCGTAGGACAACGCCTGATTGACACTAAGCATATACCCACCTGTTCCATAAACGGGAATATTGCCCTCTGAAAGATGCTTATAATCTTTACCACTTCGTACATCGACTATATCTCCCAACTTACGCTGTTCCCAATCGTCTTTGAATCCCTTAAATCGAATCTTCGGTGTATTCATATTTTACACCTCCTCAAGCACACGAATAAGCGCCTCAACAGCCTCTTTCGTCGCATCATCCTGGAAGGTCAATTCTTTCATCATTCCGACTAACGCTGCATTTTCCTCTTTGATCTGCTTGTCTGTCTCACGCATACTCTGTGTCAATGCCTTTAAGTCGATTTCTTCCTCTTCTTCCGTTGTATCCACATATCTTGGAATGTTCAAATTGAAATCATTTGCCACAATATCATCATAAGACGCGAGATATGCTTCTTTCTCCACCGTCTTACGATTATTGTATAATTCCAGAACATGATCGATATGTTCCTCTTTCATCACATTTTGCTTTTTCTCTTTTTCGAACAATTTAGATGCATCGATAAATAACACATCGCGCCCTTCGCGGTGCTTCTTCAGCACGATAATACAGGTAGGAATCGACGTGTTGTAGAACATGTTCGATGGCAGACCAATCACCGCATAGATCGAACCATTTTCCAGCAATGTCTTCCTTATGCTTCCCTCTGCTGCTCCACGGAACAACACACCATGTGGCAACACGATTGCCATAGTTCCTGTCTGTTTCAGATGATAGAAACCATGTAACAAAAATGCATAATCCGCCTTTGATTTCGGTGCCAGCTTTCCACCGTAATCCATAAATCGCTCATCCTGTTTGAATCCCTCTGCCGCCGACCAATTTGCAGAATACGGCGGATTCATCGTAACTGCATCAAACTCGGTTTCTTCATCGGTTGGCCAGTCTGCATCCAGGGTATCCCCATTTCGCAGATGCTGATTCTCCGGCAGTACGCCATGCAGAAACATATTCATACGAGCAAGGTTGTAAGTGGATGGCATCAGTTCCTGTCCGTAATATTTGATAAAGTCTGGCTCTGTGGAATAATTTCTACAGCTAAGCATCAAAGAACCGGAACCCATACACGGATCATATACCTGCAATCCCTTTTTATTTTCCTGTCCGGTCATCGCGATCCGACATAAGATCTGTGCCGGTCCATGTGGTGTATAGAATTCTCCTGCTTTCTTTCCCGTTTCCGAAGCAAACTGACCGATCAGATACTCATATGCATTTCCCAGCACATCGCCCTCGGTATGAATCAGATCTGCATCATCCAACACCTTAATTACTTCTGCGATCGTCGCACTCTGCTTCTGATCTCCGGTTCCCAACCGATTTGAATACAGATCTACATCCGCAAAAAGTCCATGAAACAATTCATCAGACTCTTCAATCCGATTAAATGCTGCCTGTAATTTCTCTCGATTGAATGAGTTGTTTTTCGCATCCTTTAAGATACTGACATAGGTCATGTCCGGATCTAATGTATAATGCAAAGATTCTTTCAGTTCCTCCAGCAGCTCCTCTGCATCTTCACTCTCCATAATTTCTTCGTAGGCTGTCTGTGCCTCTTCCAGACTATCCGGCTTTGCATCATTCAGCAGATCATACACTTTTGATAGATACGAATCTGATAAATATTTATAGAAAACCAATCCAAGCAAGTATGTCTTGTACTCATTGGCGTCCATCTTTCCACGCAGTACATCCGCCCCACTCCATAGTACCTGCAATAAATCTTTTCCTTCTGCCATTTCTATATCCTCCCTCATTCGTCTCTTCTGTTATAATTCACTTACGCTTAATTCTATCATAATTGTGCGGATGATAAAAATAAAATTTTTGATTTTGAATTTATTAGAATTGATTATTTTCCCACACCTCAACATTCCCCCTTGCATTTCCCCGCCTCCTGTGCTATAAAGTAAACAGTGTTTACCAAAGGAGTACAATTATGCGCGAGAGCACAAAAGCGACCAGAGCAACAATTTTACAGAGTGCGAAAGAGATTTTCTTGGAATGCGGCTATCAGGAAGCATCCATGCGAAAGATCGCTGCGCGGGCAGGCATTACGCCTGGTGCGATATACAAGCATTTTTCAGGGAAGGAAGAAATGTTCGGTGAGATATTCGCAGAGAGCGGAAATAAGCTGATGGCACTGAGTGAGTCCATGCTGGATATTGACTTTTCGGCGATGTCCGACGAGCAGCTGATGCAGGTATTCTATTCCCGCATATCCATCCGGACTTTCGAGCTGTTAGAGGACGATATGCAGCTCTTCCACATGCTGTTAAAGAACGATTCCGGCACCTATATCCGGAACTACCGCAAAGTTTATATCGCGCGATGCAACGAATTCGCAACGCGCTTTTATCATGAATTATATGTGCGTGGACTTGCGAAGAATCAACTATCTGAGAAAACATGTTACATGCTGTCGTTGTCTGAGTTCTCGATGATTTGCGAGATGATCGCCGATGATGCCTGCAAGGACGGCTTTACCCATGAAATGAAACAGGCATTTTTAGAGGCGATGGATGTGCTGATGCACGGCATTGAAGCGGCACTTGGATTACAAGGAGGAACCTATGGAAAAGATAAAAATTGAACCTGGAACCGTACAGGAGACACTCTTAATTCCGCTCTACGGAAGAAAACAGGCGATGGACCGATACCCTGATATCTTCATGGATCACGATTGTCAGGAGATTTTCTCCCACGTCGACTTTCAGGTATCAGACCAGATGAGCGGCAAGATTGGAAAGATCGGTTCGATCATGGGTGCCACACGGCAATTTGATATGGCAAGCGTATGCCGCACATACTTAAAAGACCATCCGAAAGCCTGCGTCGTAAACCTTGGGTGCGGACTCGATACAACATTCCGACAGGTAGATAACGGACATGCGCGCGCCTATAATCTGGACTTCCCGGATGCGATTGCCGCCCGCAATGAGCTGCTTGGAGACCGCGAACGCGAGACGAACATCGCCTGCGATCTGAATGATCTTTCGTGGTTTGAGCAGATTGATTTCCGCCCGGAGGATGGCATTGTATTTTTTGCATCCGGTGTATTTTATTATTTCAAGACTGAAGATGTGAAGCGGCTTTTCTCAGCGATGGCGGAACGTTTCCCAGGTGGGAAGCTCGTCTTCGACGCAACAAAGAAAAAGGGATTAAAGAGCATGTTGAAGGTATGGCTCAAAGGCTTCGAGATGAAAGACATCAGTGTCTATTTCAGCGTTGACGATGTCGCTGTGTTGAAAGACTGGAGCAGTCACATTGCCTCCGTGCAGAGCAACGGCTATCTGGAAGGCTACCGCCCGCTTGATAAGCGTTTCGGTTTCATAACGAACATGGTGTTCCGACATCTGGACAAATCCAAGATGTGCCAGATCATTGAGATAGATTTTGCCAAGAAAGGATGATTTAGTTGAAGTACGGATTCTCACAGAAATTATTTGGATATTTTTATCACAGCTCCTGCATGAAGCAGGCAAAAAGACAGCATTTGCAGATTGACAGCAAGGCGATCAAACAGGAATACCGTGCCATCCTGACACGCGCTAAGGATATCGGCAAATCCCGGCTGATGAGTTCCTACTGCATGGGCGCATATTTCATCGCATTAAACCGGAACACAACCTTATCTCCGGAGGAATGTTATGCCCTGTACAAGGATGGACTTTCCGCTAATCAGTTGTTTCACAAGGTCATGGGAAATGCAGACAGCTATCTCGATGCGAAGAAGCTTCCAGCCCGGAAAAAGTGGTCTGCTGACTCCCATAAACGTAAATACGAAAATGACTGGGTGGTTGACATCTTAGAAGGCGGCGCGAATGATAATTTCGAGCTTGGCTATGATTATCATACATGCGGCATCTGCAGTCTGTGCCGGGATGAGGGCTGTTTCGAACTTGCCAAATATCTCTGCCGCATGGACTATGTGCTTGCCGACATGATGCACATGCGCTTAGTCCGGACACAGACGATCGCCGAAGGTGCAGCCTGCTGCGACTTCCGGTACAGCCGGATTGAGTCAGAACCAAAAAAGAATCCTTAACAATCATCCTCCCGTTTCATTCCGTCCCGCCGCTTCCGGTCCACTTCGATCCATTCATCAAGTGTGAGCGGGACATAATCCGAGAACATACAAAAACAATTAATCATCTGGCAGGGGATAGAAACCATTTCTTCCTCGCCAGATTTTCCCAGCACCGGGCGCGTAGATGCACGCGTCTGGCGTTGGAAATCATCGATCAGATACTCGTCATATGTGTCATGCACATGTCCATACAGCATGTATGTCTTCGGTTCTCCCTTAGCATTCCGACGATACTGCCCGTTGTAGCACATAACCGGATAATGGCACAGAATCACCTTGCGGTTGTTATCATTGATTTCTCTATAATGTGTGATCCATTCAAAATGCGATGGATCAAATTGTTTGTTTGCAATAAAATGGTCGTGATTTCCGATGATCAGATACTTCCTGCCATTCAGTCTCTCCAGAATGGCATTTGCTGCTTCACCCTTTTTCGAAATACAGAAATCTCCTAAGATTACAACTTCATCACGTTTCCGCACACGTGAGTTCCACTGTGCGATCATATATTCATTCATGGCTTCGCCGCTCTCAAAGCCGCGACAGTCCATACGTGTATTCAAATTTTCATGGCAGAAATGTAAATCTGCAATATAATAACGCATGTCAGCGTTCCTCCCTTTCCCCAACACTGTCCTTATTGTATGCTTATTTTGATCCGCAGACAAGATAGCATTTGCATTTCTTTGTAAAAGAAAAGACACTCCAAAGTCTACACTCTGGAATGTCTTCACATCTCGTTCTTATACCTTAATTATATTTCCACTGTTCGCTCTCCAACTGCATATCTACCATATGCTTGTAGATACCCTTCTTCTCCTTCAAAGCAGCCGGCGTTCCCTGTTCCGCTACCACACCATCTTTCAGGACGACAATCTGATCCGCGCCATCAACCGTACGCATACGGTGCGCGATGATAAGAACCGTCTTGTTCTGAATCAGCTTGGAGATGGACTCCTGAATCACGGACTCATTATCCACATCCAGAGAAGCGGTTGCCTCATCCATCAGGATGATTGGTGCGTCCTTTAAGAATGCACGCGCGATGGAGATTCTCTGCCGCTCACCACCGGATAATTCGGAACCATTTTCCCCGATCATGGTGTTCCATTTGTCCGGTAATTTCTCGATAAAGTCCGTACAGTTTGCAAGCCTGGCTGCTGCCATAACTTCCTCGTCCGTTGCATCCTTGCGACCGATCCGGATGTTCTCCATAACCGTGTTGTTGAAGAGTGTTACATCCTGGAACACGATGGAATACAGGGAAAGCAATTTCTCCGGCTCGATCTTCGATACATCCATGCCTCCGACCGTGACAGTACCCTTCTGGATATCCCAGAATCTTGCCGCCAGTCTCGATACAGTCGTCTTACCACCACCGGATGGTCCGATCAGGGCTGTTACCTGCCCCTGCTTTGCTGTGAAGCTGACATCGGAGAGCACCTGCTCGCCACTGTCATAGGCAAATGCAACGTGGTCAAATACGATATCATAACCCTTGTTCGTCAGTGTCTCTGCACCAGTCTGCTCTTCGTGTGACAGGATCTCATCCATACGCTCACAGCTTGGCTCCAGACTGATCAGCGCTGACAAGTTCTGCAATGCAATCTGCAAAGGCTCATACATTCTTGTTACAACAAGCAGGAAAACGAACAATGTCAGTACATTGATCTTTCCATTTACAAGCAGGATACTACCAACCAATGCAACCGTTCCAATGCCGAGCTTCAGGATCATCTGTGCGGAACATACATAAGCTGCATTCTTAAATTCCAGTACGATGGCATTTTTCTCTACGGCTTTGATCTTCTTGTTCAAGCCTTCCATGTACGTCTCTGTCATGTTGTTTGAACGCAGGTCACGGATCGTCTCCAGTCCTTCCTGAATCCCATCGAGACAGGAAAGCTTGTATGTCATTGTCTTCTTCTGGACAGACTTCAGACCTTTTCTCGAAGTCAGTACGATGATAAATGCAATCGGCATCACCCATACAGCGGCAAGTGCCATCTTCCAGTTGAAGAACAACAATCCAATCACAATGATCGTTGTGGAGATCATCGAACCGATCAGCTCCGGAATCCAGTGGGAGCTTCCGGTCTCGAGCAATGCACAATCTGACATGATCGTGTTCGTCAGATCGGACAGATCCTTCTTCCCGAAGAAGGAAAGTGGCAGGCGGCGAAGCTTCTCAGCAAGCGCGCGTCTACGCACACCACTTTCGACATAGGTGGAAAAGAAGGTTGCGTTATATTGGAAATAAGTTGTAACTGCTACAAGTAAAAATACTACGACGATTCCGCCGATGAAGAATCCAAGCTTATCCTTTGGCACCTTGCCATCAAGCAGATACGAGGTAAGCTGATACAGAAGCCCAACCGGCAACATCAGCACAAGGTTCGCGATTGTAACTGCCACAAATGCTTTTATCATATTCTTTGCACCGTTTTCGGACAGTGCGTATTTATGTTTCAATTTCTCGATCATGCGGTTGCACCTGCCTTTCCTACCTGCCAGTTCACGGACTTGTTATATTCGTTCCACATATGTGTGTAGATGCCGTCCTTGGCTGCCAGCGCATCATGTGTACCGGACTCTGCAATCTTTCCGTCCTTCAACACATAGATACAATCTGCATTTGTCACCGTCGACAGACGATGTGCGATCATGATTACTGTCTTATCCTTGGACAGATTCTCAAATGCGCGCTGCACCTGCCTCTCATTGTCCGGGTCAGCAAATGCAGTCGCCTCGTCTAAGATCAGAATTGGTGCATTCTTCAGGAATGCACGTGCGATTGACAGTCGTTGCATCTCACCACCGGATACATATGTTCCCTTCGTGCCGATCACTGTGTTCACACCGCCCGGAAGCTTCTCGATGATGTCGCTGCACTGTGCCTTCTCCAGTGCTTCCATTACCTCGGCATCCGTCGCATCCGGTCTTCCCATACGGACATTTTCCAGAATCGAAGTCTTAAGCAGCTTACTATCCTGGAATACATACGACACTTGGTTCATCAGCTCCTTGCTGTCGATGTTCTTCACATCCACGCCGCCGATCTCGATGCTGCCACTCTTGACATCCCAGAATCTTGCGATAAGTGATGCCAGCGTCGTCTTACCTCCACCGGATGGTCCAACAAATGCAATATGGGAACCTGCCTTGACGGAAAGCGTGATGCCGTCGATCGCATTTGCCTTTGCCTCGTCGTAAGTAAATGTCACATCCTTCAATGCGATTGACGCGTCCTTCGGTGTCTGCTTATTTGCTGCCTCCGGAAGCTCCTTCGCATTTAGCACCTCATCCATCCGGTTCAATGCATCCTCGACGAGCATCTGTGATTCACCTGCATATGCAACCTTCATCAGCGTTGTGGTAAGTACCGAAGTCACCAATATGTAGAAAATCAGGTTCAATACGAATTTGTCTGTGACTGTATTTCCACCTAATGTATACGCGGCTACAATCAGTGCTGCAAATATGCCATTGCAAAATACCGTGAACCCAATCATCGGAATCATCATGGATTTCGTGTAATCGATTGTCCATTTCTCATACTCATCGATGGCTGTCTTAAACCGCTTGAATGAAAAGATCGTCTGTCCAAATGTCTTTAAGACCGGTACGCCTCGCACATACTCTACCGCCTCGGAGGACATTGTCTCCAGCGAGTTCTGATACTGCTTCATATCCTCTGCCATCTTCGGTCCCATCATCATCGTACCCATGATAAGGAATGCGAATACGGCAGGAATCAGGCTGATCAGACCAAGACGCCAGTCAAAGCTTGCCATCAGTACAAGCAGCCCGATCGGTGTTGCTCTTGATACGACCTTATCTGGCAGGTTGTGTGCCAGAAATGTCTCTGTCGCTGCGGAGGAATCCATAACGATCTTTCGAATCTTTCCGGTTCCCTCTGTCTCCACATAACCAAGTGGAAGCTTCATGATGTGGTTCATCATCGCGATACGCATATTTGTCTGCACGCGGAATGCTGCCTTATGAGAGCACATCAAAGCTCCGATATAAAGCACCATTGCGAGCAGGGCAAATCCTACCGCCTGCCATCCATATGATGTGATGTGCGTTGCTTTGGAATAGTCCGGTCTTACTTCTAAGACCTCCTTTATGATGCGCCACACATCATAAAACGGAATCAGCGCAACCCATGCACTGATTGCTGCCAAGACGCAGGATGCATAAGAAAAATACTTATGCTTCCCGGCAATTTTCATAAGTCTTGACATTGCACTTTGCTTTTTTGCCTTCATGACAAAACCTCCTTGTAAAATGATTTTATATTCAGTTAGGTTTTACTAACTTATATGTAATTTTTTTGGCAGTGCACATCGCTATGCACTGCCTGTTATCATATGGCACCAACCCGTAGGATTGATGACCTGCACACGCATCCGCGTGCTTCATTTTATTTACAAGCCAAAAACTGCTTTCCAGCCTGCGAAATTGAAGATTTGTACATTCTTCATAAAGGCTGCTGCCTCATCATATGGCTTGTCGTGTGTCAGCACCTCGTAGATATACTGCCAGCCGGTTCTGCAGAATACGTGGATAAAAAATTCATCCGCGGTCGCATTCTCATTTGCATACTGCTTCGCAAATATGTTGTAATACTGCTCCTCGATTGCCGTGAGCTTATCAAAGTAATCTTCATATTCTGTCCCCGCCGAATGGCAGAATAGAAGCTGAAATTCTTCCTTATACCGGTAGATATACGCCAATACCTGATCGGTTCCCTCGTTGCCCTCCTTGATGGCGTGATCCATGTCCGGACTCCCGGTTGCCTTCTGTATACTCTGCATATACATCTCCATCAGACCATCTGCTGCTTCCTGGACAATCGCGGTAAAAAGTCCGCTTTTATCACCGAACCGGGTATATATGGAATTGGTACTGACTCCGCATGCTGCCGATATCCGCCGCATGCTGGCATCATGGAATCCATAGGTAAAGAATTCTTCCTTCGCTGCCTGAAGCAGGGATTCCGTCACACCGGCTGTCTCACGTCGCATGAGCTACTCCTTCTCTTCGTTCGTTTATTGCTGTTATTTATATTGTTTTATTTTTCGTAACATCGTTATTATAACAGTGTTATTTTATTTGTCAAGAGGGCTTAAAATATAAAAATACATCTGCCTTACTTAGACAGATGTAAATCATTTATTGTTTTTCAATTTTCTCAATTATATCAGCCATTTTCATCATTTGCCTGATTGTTTCGTCATATTCCACATAATCTTCTGAGAAATAATTTGTAATCTCTTGATAATCTTGCTTAAAAAACTCATTATTACAAAACTCTCTGATTATGTTTGAAACGCAAACTTTCTCCTGCGCCGATGGACAAATTGTCATCTTTTTTCTATGTTCTCTAATCTCAAGAAATAGTTTCTCAAAATTCTGATTAATTTCTACACAATCTTTCAACTTGTATATATCATATAAATGTCTGGAATATCTCTTTGACTTTCCTTGTATATAATAATCAGCCAATGCAAATATTTTATCTATATACGTTCTACTAATAGATTGGAGTTTCATTTCAAAATCATCAAGCATGTATTTCAACGCCAAATCCTGTCGATTTTTATTTTTAAACAAATCCCCCAGATAGCTTCCAATCATAACTTTTTCTGTTGGAAATGCATACGATCCAAGTGCCGTCTCCAACTTCACCGAGAAAAGCATTCTGTCATCCTGCAATCCAATAACAGATTCATAAGAAAAATAATATACATTATAATCCCTGTCGCTCTGCGTTGAACGCCAATTTGAAATAGGCATGTTCAATGTTTCACTGATTCCTTTTATAATATTATTCTTAAGTTTCTTTCGCCTTGCCTCTCCGATATGTTCATCAAAGGTGATATCTATATCCTCCGAAAAACGATTTATTGCCTTAAAGCCTTTTGACAGCGAAGTTCCTCCCTTAAAAACGACATTGGGAAGCTCCTTTGAAAGCAATCGCAATATCATTGTAACATAATAATCCTTTTCAATTACAACGACCGTCTTCCCTGTTTCTTCTGAAACCTGCTCTATCAATTCCTTAAATTTTTCCTTATCTTCATGAAGATACATATTCCACCCCTGTTTCGTATATTGCCTTATAAATTTTCGTCGGATAATATTCCAAAAATGTATCTACCTGCTTTTTTGTAATTTGATGCAACATTGCATATTTTGTAAGGATCGTTCCACATACCTGCATATCCTCCTCTGCTGCCTTGTCAATATTTTTTAGGCAGTCCAGCAACTGCAGCACATATGCATTTTCATCTGTTACCTCAATTGCAGATCTTCGAACTATATATTTTTTATCTTTGATTGAGATCTCACGTACCTGAGCCGGAGCATAATTACTTACTATTTCCTGCTTAAACGGAACCTGCGTTGATAGTCCCATCTGATTTGCGAGTGTATATCCCGCATAATACCCCACCCGTTTTCCTCTTCTGCATACATACTTGTGCAATGCTACTGTATCTGCTGAAAGAACCGTCTTCTCTCCAAAAATGTTAATTTGAGGCAAATAATACACACCTGACTCATATCTGCTGATTTTGCCCTCATCTGTTAGTTTTTTCAAATGATATCTTATATTTTCCTCTGACATTCCCTCGATGCTGATATCTGTTAGAAAAATTGGCTCTCCTTCCGTATAATTGTTTGAAAGATATTCATATATCACATGGTCACCAGCTTTCAATATGTAAATATATATTTTACTTATTGTTAGTATACCTGTAATTATTAGTTTTGTCAATTATTCTTGATACTAAACATAAAAGGAACCCAGACTTATCCGGGTTCCCGCTTAATCAACTACATTTTTACTTCAGATAATTTCTTTGTAATTCGTGCCTGCACTTCAATATAATATGCATAATCTGCCGCTGATAAATTATTCTCATCAATATCATCTAACTTCTTCATATAATCTGCATACTTGGTCATAAAATCGGCATAATCCGCCAACATGCCTGCCTGATCATCAGAAGATGCTTCATTATATTTATTCATAAAATCTACATAACTATCAAAGAACGTCTCATAACTATCCATTAATTCCTTGAAATCAGGAGTAACACCTTCATGTTTTGATTCTTCTGTTATATTCTCTGTTGTTTCTTCTGCCTCGGTTTTATCTGAATTATCAGCTTCTACATCTTCTGCAACAGATTCCTCCGTATCCGTCGAATTTACTGTTGTAGTCTCTAATTTCTTGGATATACGTATGCTCATTTCCTTATCTGTGGAATTATAACTCAGTCTCAACGAAAATCCATCTGCATGATCTGCACTGTAATGGTAATCGGTTCCATAATAATTCTCCGTAAATCCCTTTTTCTTGCAATCATTCACATAATTGTTATATTCTTTTTTTGATGTTTTATACACGTCAATCGAAAAGGTATCTTCCGTCTCAAAGGTAACTTCTCCTTTTTTAGATTCCGGTTTCGGTATCATCGCCGTCAATGCATTATCCGGCCAAATATATGTACTGTTCTTCTGCTTACGATGTTTCTGTTTCATGCCAATTGCACATATCAGAACCACAAATATAATTACAACAAATACAACCGCTTTCATAAATTTCCACAATTTCTTCATAATATTTTTAATCCTCCCTGTTTTCTTTCTTCCGTAATCTGGACGCTAATTCCACGTAAGTTCCTTTTACTCCATCCTCGGGCATTTTGGGGAACATATGCTGCTTCTGAATAGATGTAATAAGCTCTATCTGTTCCTGCATTGTCTCTCCATCATACATTCGGTAATTATCCGGGGATCGGGGAACATGCAACAAACCTTCATCATCGTAATATTGGAGTGTTCTCTTACTAAGTCCAGTTCGTTTACTCACTTCGCTAATTTTGCTCATCATGGCCTACCTTTCTCCATAATTCGAGCGTAAACCATCACGTAAACGTGATAGCAATACCCTTTTTGGAAATGCATGTCTTTTTGTTTCCTAAAAGGCCATGTAATTTTCGCGAATATTTTTGCGCATCAAAAAAGCAGGCTATTTTTCAAACCTGCTTTTACCAAAACTATTTTATTTTCATTTACCTGCACACCACAGTGCTTCTATCCAATTATTACCTTCATCACGATCATCCCTGCCAGATACACAACTGCCAGCACATACACGACACCATCCGCACGTGCATATCGAAGCGGATACATCTTCGTTCTCGGTCTGCCTGCCTGATAACAACGCGCTTCCATCGCGAGTGCGAGATCTCCGGCGCGTCCGACTGCCGATGCAAAAAGCGGCATCAGAATCCGTCCGGTACGTTTCAACTTCTGGAACACATTTCCTGCCTCGAAATCCACGCCTCGTGCCGTCTGTGCCTTCATGATCCGGTCTAACTCTTCAATCAGAATCGGAATGAAGCGGAGCGTGATTGACATCATGAGTGCAATCTCATGCACCGGCACATGCAGCTTTTCGAGCGGATGAAATGCTTTCTCCAGCCCGTCGGTAAGCTCGGTCGGTGTCGTCGTGTAAGTCATAAGTGACGAACCCAGGATCAGTTCTACCAGCCGCACGACACGCATCAGTGCCTGCAGGATGCCTTCCCGGTAGATATGGATGAACCGCCAATGAAAATACAGCACATCCCCTTTTCCGAAGAATACATTTACGATACAGATAAATACCAGCAAAATCCAGACCGGCTTTAAGCCCTTGATCATATAGCGAAACGGAACCTTCGATATCACGATGCAGACGAGTAATACCACACCTGCCACAGCAAATACCACGAAGCTTTTGGAGAGAAACAAGCTGATGATGTAGAGCAGCGTTGCAAATAGTTTCACACGAGGGTCCAGATGATGAATCGGGGAATCCGAAGGATAATATTGTCCAATTGTAATGTCTCGAATCATAGCGTATCTCCTCGTTGCATGTCAGAATATCTTTCTTCCGATACTTCCTGCATATCCGCCCTGTCAAGTGACTTCTTTTCCATTGATTCCTGCATACTGTCACCCACACAAGCACGCAGGGTTTCCAGCAATTCCTCTTCCCGTATCACAGTCTGTGGTATCGCATACCCCTCCGCACGCAGGCGATCGGCAAATTTCACTGCTTCCGGCACATCCAACCCGCAGGTTTCCAGCGTTTCCCTCTCGGCAAATACTTCTGCAGGTCGGTCATCCAATATCTTCTTTCCATCGTCCAGCACAATGATCCGGTCTGCGTATTCCGCCAGGTCCTCCATACTATGCGAGACAAGTAAAACTCCGATTCCCTGCTCCCGGCTCATCCGCCGGATCCGGTCGAATATTTCGCGCTTTCCTGCTGCGTCTAATCCCGCTGCCGGCTCGTCCAATATGATATATTCCGGATGCATCGCAAGCACACCTGCAATCGCCACACGCCGCTTCTGTCCGCCCGATAGCTGCAATGGCGATGCTTGATAATATTTCTCTGGCAGGTCAACAAACCGAAGTGCTTCCTCCACACGCGTCTCGCATGCTTCCCCGGTCAAGCCCTGCTTACCTGGTCCAAATGCGACATCCTCCCACACGGTATCGCAGATCATCTGATGTTCCGGATATTGGAACACCATGCCAACCTTACTGCGCAGATAATTCCCAGAATATCCCTTTGCATGAATATCCTTTCCCTCAAATGTAACTGTTCCGCTGGTCGGTTTCAGCAACCCGTTCAGGAGTTGTATCATGGTGGATTTACCAGAACCGGTATGTCCGGCAAGTCCAACAATCTCCCCCTTGCCAAGCGACAGATTCACGTCGTCTAAAGCAACCTTCTCATATGCTGTTCCCGGACTGTAAATATAGCTTACGTGTTGCAGAGAGAGGAGAGCTTGATTTTTTTCATCTGTCTCTGCTTCAGCCTTTTTGTTTTTTTTCTTATCTACCAGCTCAGAGCTTGCTTCCCATTCTCTTCCAGTTTTATCATATTCTGCTACTTTTTCCCTTTTGTCAATCGTAGCCTCCTCTACTCTCGCATCTCCAATCTTTTTCTCGAACACATCACTATCTATTAATTTCCTCACACGATAAGAAAGCGGTGCCTCCATGCCCATCTCCGCAAGCAGCGCATCCTCTCCGAAGAAATCCTCCGGCGTTCCATCGAAACGCACCTGCCCATCTGCAAGCAGAATTATCCGGCTCGCAAGTGCCGCTTCTTCCATATCGTGGGTGATCAGAATCACAGTCATTTCCTGTTCCTGATTCAACCGCTGTAATGCTTCCATCACTTCTTTCCGTCCTTTCGGATCAAGCATCGCAGTCGGTTCATCTAAGACAATATAATCCGGGTGCATCGCAAGGATTCCTGCAATCGCAATCCGCTGTTTCTGTCCGCCCGACAGATGATTCGGAGCCGTCTTTCTGCGCTTCCACATCCGCACTTGTTCAAGTGCCTGCTTCACACGTGCCACGATTGTATCCGACTCCATTCCCAAATTCTCCGGGCCGAATGCAACCTCTTCCTCCACATTTGCCGCCACCATCTGATTGTCCGGATTCTGGAACACCATACCAACGCGCTGGCGGATCTCATACAGTTTATCCACATCCTTGGTTCCCATCTCGTCTACCGTCACCGTACCTTCCGACGGTCGAAGGATTGCATTTAACTGCTTCGAGAACGTCGTCTTGCCGGAACCATTTCTGCCAAGCAGCGCAATGAATTCGCCCTTTTTAATTGTAAGATCTACACCCTTTAAGATTTCTTCCGTCGCGATCACATTTCCATCGACATCCCGCTTTTTATATTGAAATCTTACCTGTTCTGCCCGTATCACCGTCCGGTCCTCCATACTGTGAAATAAATTTATTGTGGCTCTTGCTCTATCCACATCTTCTTTAACCGCGCTTTATCCACTTTCCCACTTGTGTTCTTCGGCAACGCCTCCAGCACGATCACCCGCTTCGGAATCTCAAAATCCGCCAACTTTTCCTTCAACTGCTGCCGCAGATTCTCTGGCATGTCCGTGCCTTCCACCGTCACAAATGCACTCACGATCTCCGCTGGCATATCCGCATCCTTCTCCTTCGGAAGCAGAACGACCGCCGCCTCTGTGATACCGGCGACTTCCTCCAATGCATTTTCAATCTTCATCATCGACACCTTGCGTCCACGCACGCCAACGATATCATCCGTCCGTCCAAGGAAATAGAAATTCCCCTGCAAATCCATCCGCCCGCTATCCTTCAGCGAATACGGCACGGTAATATTCTCCACGTGAAATGCATTGTCCACGTACATTTCATCATCCTGTATGAACACCCGCACTCCCGGAAATGGTTTGCCGATCAGGTTCCGCTCTTCCGTCATGTCCGCGGACTTCACATACGTGATATAATTCAGCTCGCTCGCACCGTAATATAATGTAATCTCCGTATTCGGAAATATCTTCTTCAACACTTCCGCATCCTTTCGCCCAAGGCTCTGCGAGCCCGAAATGATCGTGCGGATATTCGCATTTACGCCCTTAAATACACGAGGCAGCATAAGTAACTTAGACGGAATCAGGTAAATGCCGTTCGCCCTTTCGCGCTCCATCACCTGCTCCCATTTACCCGGCAGGAATACATCCTCCGCAATCAGCGTGCCGCCTGCCGCAAGCTGTCCCATATACAGATTCAGATTCCCGGTAAATGCAAGGCTTCCCTGCACGAACAGCCGGCTGTCCGCATCCACGCCAAATACTTCATTCTGAATCGGGAAGAAATCTGCCCAGCTCTCGAAGCTACGGAACAAAATCTTCGGAATCCCGGTTGTTCCGGACGTCATCACTGCCATCACCGCGCGCTCCGGCACGGGCGTATCAAACAACGGATCTGTTACTTCAAGTTTGCTGTCCGCCGGCACGATAACTGGTACCTGATTTGTTCCCGCACACGCCAGAAATAAAACCAACTGTTTCAGGATTCCGGTCTCCCGAATCGGATACAGATGTTTTTCTGCAACCTGCGGAAGGCGCGCGCGTGCATCCTTCACAAGCGCATAGAGCTTTCCATATGTATAGCAATCACCGTTGATGATGATTGCGTCTTTGTCCGCTGGTTGTTTTGTCAAATAATCAATATACTGCATGTTACATTCCTCCCGCCCGCAGCAACAGCGCATGTCCGATGCCTCCCGCTGCCGCAATGCTGCATACCGCATAGCCCGGTGTCTCCTGCAATGCCCGGCATGCATGTATCGTGATAATACCGCCTGATGCACCATATGGGTGTCCATATGCGAGTGCCCCTCCATACCGGTTGTAACGGTCAATTATTTCCGGATAGGCACGCGCAAAAAGCTCATCAATTACTGCAAATGCCTCATTACATTCAAATACTGCGATATCTTCCGCCGTATGTCCTGTCTTGGCAAGTAATTTCTGAATGGCAAGTATTGCTGTCTCCGGGCTTTTGTCCGGGTTCCCGCCAACCGTTACGGAATCGACAATTTCCGCAAGCGGTGTCAGATTATGCTCCTTTACATACCGCTCCGATGCCACCATCAAAAATGCCGCGCCGTCATGCATCAAGCATGTATTTCCGGCTGTCAGTATCGCTCCGTCCGGCAAAAGCGGTGGTAGCTTATCCAAGAACCGTTCACTTATGCGATCCCTGATACCCGCGTCTGCAGTTGCCCCCTGCACGCCGACCAGATATGGTTCTAGCACGCCAGCTTCTCTTGCCTGTTTTGCGAGAGAATGTGAACGTAATACCCATTTATTTAATTCCTGTCTGGTCATCTGCACATCCAGTGCCACACGCTCTGCGCCGCGGATCATCGCATACGGATCATGCTCGCCCGGTGCAAATTTTGCGACGGAATAAAAGGATTCCTCGCCTCCATAGCGTTCATAGTCCGGATGATTCCGGTTATACGCACGTCGCGGTGCCGTTGACGAACTATCCACGCCACCTGCCACAATCAGATCTGCCTGTCCACTTCGGATCTTCGCCGCGGCAATCGTCAGTGCTTCCAATCCCGATCCACACTGCATATCCACTGTGTACGCGGGAACCGCCTGTGGGAAATGTGCCGTAAGCGTTGCCAGTCTGCCAATATTTCCACTGGCTCCAACTCCATTTCCGACGATCACCTCATCGACAGTCTGACGTACATCTTCCGGTACAAGCGCACAGAGTACCTCCGCCGCAAGCACCTCGGCTGGCAGATGTTTATACATTCCATTTTCGACACCGATATAGCTGCGGCGTCCATCTATAATATACGCATGTTCCATACGATTTCCTTATCCTCTCGTTTACATTCATAGATCTGCTTTCCGCGTTCGGTTCTTGCCTCCACCTGTAGCTTCTCATCCACAAATACCGGCTTCTCAAAACGGAATCTGCAAATAAATTCCCTGCTATTCTTCATGTCTGTCTGCATCTCATTTTCGGTTTCCGTCTGCACTCCTGCCTGCGTCTCGTTCTTCATTCCCGCCTGCATTCCTGCCTGCAACTCTACATCAGTTTCCGTTTCCGGCTGTTTTTTCATCCACATATCAAGCATCCTCTCCACCATCAAAAGCCCCGGCACAACCGCATGCGCCGTCCGGTGAATCGAATTCGTATCGCCTACGGCATCCACAAATCGAAGGATATCGGAATGCGTAAATGAAAACGTTTTTTCCCCGCCTGTGTCCGCGTTTTCTTCCGTTCCGACCGAATGGTGTAGATTCATCCGCTGTTCTTCCAGCTTTGATTTCTCGACATTCATGGCCATATTTTTTTCCATACCTGCTTGTTTGCTAGTAACTGCCCCCTGCACCTCCGGCCTTACCACATGCAACTCCAGCTGATACACGATTCCATCCTCTTCTATCTGATTCCGCATAACCGCAAAGCTTGCAGTTTTCTTCACAATCTCGGACTTGCAGGAATTTTGAATTTTGATTTTCTGATTTTGAACTACTGTCAGATCATTCCCACAGCCAAATTCTGTGCCTGATACGCATTCTCCTGCCGCTCCCCGCTGCGCATACACACACGCCCCGATCATCCAACCATCGTATCCATCAAGCATATGAAAATCAGCCAGTTGTTCAAATATTTTTTCAAATTTGTTCTTCATTTTCTCACCCAATGTTTCCTATTATATTTCCAAAAGTTTACAATGTCAACTTTTCTATCCATTTTAGGTTGACATTCTTATTTTCATCTGCTATTCTACATCATGTATCTGCTATGAATTCAACAATAGCATGGCTATTATAACAGAAACTATGGAGAAAAAGAAATGGACACAAAAACAAAAAGCAAATTTTCAACCTACTCAATTGTCATGATGGCACTTTTCGCATCCATCCTGTGTGTATCCGCGTATATCAGCATCCCGCTGCCAAACGGAACACACATCACTCTTTTGAATTTTGTAATCACCCTGATTGCACTTGTATTTCCACTTGCAGAATCCTTCTTCATCGGACTGATCTGGATGTTACTCGGACTGGTCGGTGTTCCTGTTTTCGTTGGTGGACAGGCAGGTCCGGGCTACTTATTTGGCACTTACGGCGGTTTTTCCTTCGCCTTTATCTTCATCGCCATTTTGATTCCGATCTTCCGCGGAAAGAAGTACAATCGTATCCGTTATACTATTGTCGCTATGTTATCCGCTGTTCTTGTTGACGCAGTCGGTTCTCTCTGGATCATGATCGCATCAGGTTGCAGTATCAAGGCTGCTTTTGTAGCCGGTTTTCTTCCTTTTATTGCACTTGATCTTGTGAAAGCAGTCGTTGCTGCACAGATCGTACCAGCATTCCGAAAACTAATTTATCTGCGTAGAGATGTCGAGGACGAGGATTAACATAAATCGAAACTCCCTCCCCTCAAAGAACTTGAGCCGCTGCAATCGCAACGGCTCTTTTTCATTCCTATCAATTATCACTTTCATCTGTACTTACTGTATTAGTTCCGGCTTCGTCCGCAATCACAAAACTCACTTCATACGTTTTGCCCATCGCATCACCGACGTTCTTCACATACTGCTCTAACAGCTCCTGTGCCCGCTGCTGCGCCTGCTGCAACAGGGATTCATCCGACTGGACATTCTCCAGCATATTTTCCTGTGCAGTCTTGATTGCTTCCGTCTGATCGTCCGCATTGATCTTCTCTGCGCCAAGTCCTTCACGGGTTGTGTAATAGGAGTCTTCATTTAACGACGTCTGATCCACCTGACAGCTAAGCACCTCTGCCTTTGGCATCGTGATCGTTACCTGATCGCCATCTACCTGCATATCCAGATTCGCAATGTCCACACCGAGCTTTACGATGCCGGAATACTCGATCCAAAGCTCTGCCGATGTATCCCACCACAGAACTTCCTTTTCCTTCGTCAGCTTTGCCACATTATGATAATAACATTTGAGTGTTGCCAGCTCACAGATTGTCTGCATCTGCGTAATGCTCAATTCTTTCGTTACTTCTTCACCTTTTTTTCCACATGCAGTGAACAGCATAATAACTGCAAGACAAAGGACCACGAATTTTTTTAATTTCTTCATTTGTTTCTCCTCCTTCGTCCCCTACTGAATCACCAGTTCATACGACTCATCCTGATTCTCTATGATCGGCATGAGCAGTGCCTTGACTGTATTCTCACAATTTTCTTTCGCCATCTGTAAGAACACTTCATTTCCCCGGCATTCAGAACCTGCATCCGCGATACATGCCGCATACGCTTCCTCGGATACATCTGCCGTGTTCGCACTCTTCTTGACAAACATATAGTCAAGCGAAGCCATATCGACATCGATCTGCTTGACCTGCAACTGCGGCAGCGTCACAATGATTTTCTTCGCCTGCCCTTCTCCGACATTGTCATCGATCTGAACATCAATATCTGCCATGTTGATACTTGCCTTCACTTCAGCCTCATAAGAGACATAGTAGGCAACCTTCGTCGGATGATTCTTCTGCGGCACCTCTGCCACACCGTTGTAGGTAATCTCACAGACTGATAAATCATCTATCTGCAACACCTGTTCTAGCTGGCTGCTTGTAAGGATCGTCGTCTCTACCTTCGGTTTCAACCCGAACCATCCAAGCTGCTTTGCAAGCTTATAGCCAACCACAACCAGAATAACTACGACCGCTAAGATGATCACCCACTTCAGAAGCTTTGTTACATCGCGGGCAGAAAGCTTCTGTCCTTTATCTTTATTCCTTTTGTGTTTGTTCTTCCTGCCCTGTTCTTGCATCCCAGTCTCTTTTGCTGTATCTTCTTCGATTTCGTTCATTCCGGATTTGCCCATATGTCGTCTCCTTATGCTTATTTTTCGCTTTCATCCGTATCGTTCACTTCTGCTCTCATATATAGCATATATACCCGCCTACTGTAGCGACACCTTATCTCCATCAATCTTAAAACAGCCAAAGCTCTTCAGGAAGCTGGAAAATTTGCTGTATCCATATTTCTTGATACTGAAATTCCGGTTCTCATTTTTTAACGTACTGTTTAAGAGTCCCATATTGCTGTTCTTCTGTGGATTCTTCTTCAGAATCTGAATAATCTGCTCCTCAATTTCCCTCTTCGGTACAACATCATCGATAATCTTCACATAATTCTGACGATTCTGGGAAATGACCTCGAAATTACCAAATGCCTCATTTATAAATGTTGTAAGCTTCGAGTACCCATAATTCCGCACATCGAAATCAGAGAAACGTGCCTGTAATTTGCTTCCAATCTCGCCGACATGCGTCAGTTTATTATTATCAGCATTGCCATCAATGATATCATAGATTACCTTCTGAATAGACTTAATGCTTGTAATATTCGAGCTGTTTTCATTTTTCTCGGTTGATACTTTCGCAACATTTTTCTCATCCGTGACCTGTGAGATATCTTCGCGAATGAGCGCATCCAGCATTTTGAAGCTCGTACACGCCTTGACAAATGCTTCCGGCGTCTTGTTCTCACCCATGCCGACTACTTCCTTACCAGCCTCTCGCAGACGCTCTGCCAGCCGGGTAAAATCACTGTCACTCGACACCAGACAGAATCCATCCAGATTTCCAGTATAGAGCAGATCCATCGCATCAATAATCATCGCCGAATCCGTCGCATTCTTACCCTGGGTATAGGCGAACTGCTGGATCGGAACGATGGAATTTCGAAGCAAAGTTGCTCGATTCCATCCATTGACACTTCGCGCCCAGTCCCCATAGATTCTTCGCACCGTTACCATACCACGGTCCGCCAATTCATCAAAAATTGTATCTATATATTTGGCAGATACATTATCCGAATCAATCAATAATGCATATCGTTTTTCTTCACTACCCATCGTTACTCCTCATCCTTATATCCCTGTTCCAGCCGTACTTCAAATTCGCTTTCCGGCATCGGCTTATCAAATACATATCCTTGCACAATATCACAGCCAACCTGTCTTAAATACCGTAACTGTTCCTTCGTCTCTACCCCTTCTGCAATCGTCTTCTTCCCGAGCTTGCGCACCAGATCAACGATACTGACAAACATTACCATGTCCGTCTCCTTGCCCGGATATTCTGTCTCCATTGGAATAAATGACTTATCAATCTTAATCACATTCAGATCTACCTTCTTGATCATGTTCAAGGATGAATAACCGGTTCCAAAATCATCAATCGAAGTTGCGATACCTTCGCTGCGAAGTCCATCGACAATCTCCGACATAATCTCATAGTTCTGAAAATCCTCACTCTCTGTCAGCTCAATCTCGATATAACCATGATCGATACCGTACTTGTCAATCACATTGACAATCTTTTTCACCAGATAATCTTCCTCCAGATGTCTTCTGGAGAAATTCACAGAGATACACGGAACTTTTTTTCCTTCATCCAGCCGCTTGCGGATAAACCGACATGTTTCTTCCAATACATAATAATCAAGCCTGCACACGCTTCCTTCCCGCTCAAGCTGTGGAATAAACTGCACCGGTGGAATCAGTCTGCCCTCATGCATCCAACGTACCAACGCTTCTGCACCACAGATTTTGTTCGTATTGACATCGACCTTCGGCTGATAATAGACCACAAATTCATGTGCCTCGAGCGCAGGAAGAAAGCTTGCAATGATTCCCTGTGCCTCCATTATTTTATTCTGGATCTCTGTCGAATAAAATGCAACCGTTCCGCTGCCCTTCTGTCTGGCAGCCTGATATGCAATACTTGCGCGTGCCATAACATCACGCGGTGCCCGGATATCTTCCAGCTTACCGACACCGATCGTCGCCCCGAATACAAACTCTTTTTCCTTGATTTCGGTCCGATGATACAGCCGGAGATTCTGGAGCTTCGATAAAATAATTTCACTCCGTTCATTCTTCACCAACGCGACAAAATTATCGCCACCCAGACGCGCGACAATCTCATCATCCAGCAACATCTTATCTACCATTCCGGCGTAATTGCGTAATATAACGTCCCCCTCTTCATAAGGGAAAATCTTATTCACATATTTAAAATTATGCACATTGAAGAAAAATACCGTGTATGTATGAATCTGTCCGGTCGCTAACTGTTTGCCAATAAACTGCATAAACGCCTCCGGATTCGCAACACCGGTTGCCATATCCGTCAGCAATACGCCGCGCAGTAATCCCTGCATCATAACACGGCTAAACTGAATATATATCTCCTTCAGCAAAATCTGCTGCGTATCCTGTTCTTCCTTTGAGTAGTCCACATCCTCACACGGATAAACGGAAAACGTCATTGTTCCGCCATCCGGCAGTACAAATACCTGATGCTTTGCTTTTCCATATGCCCCCTTCTGATTATCAAATAATTTTCCAACCCGATGCTCCCCGTGCGGACGGATCTTAGATACCGGAGCATCCAGCTCATATTTCACTTTGCCAAGCTTCAGATCGTCTGCAACAATCGCAAGTGCCTGCACCACATCTTCCTCACACTGTTCGAAGGTCTGAACCTCCCGATGCAAGACTTCTGTAAATGCTTTGTACTTCTCATTGAACTCCAACTTTTCACACATTTTTTATTAAACTCCCTGTTTTCCTCTATCCCATTATGCAAACAACGTCTCTACCTGTGCAGCATCAAATACCACATGCCCTGCATGCTCTACCTCGATCTGATACAAGGCATTTGCTGCCAGATGTTCCGCCGCCTGCTCGATATCACGAATTCCCGTCGTATTCTCAAACTGATGGATCACCGCATCTAAGCCCGCATCTGTCACAACACACTCCTCTTCCCGAAGCCCGATGCGCTTCAGTACCTTCGGCATTGCGAACTTCGTGAATATAATCTTCTTTTCTTCAAATGTATAATCCGGAATATCAATCACCGCGAATCTCGACATGATCGGTGCGCTGATATCCTCCTTGTTATTTGCAGTTGCAATCGGATAAACCCCTGTTGTCGGTACCATACATTCCATATAATTATCTGTAAATCCAAGGTTATCCAGAAGTGTCAGCAGCACATCCGCCGGATTTCCGTTTCCCTTGCCGGATGCCGCCTTATCCAGCTCGTTGATGATAAATACCAGATTCGATTCACCCGCATTCGAGAATGCTTCCATAATAATTCCGGGTTTCGCATTCGCATAGATTCGGGAGCTTCCCGTAAGCTGCTCCGGATCCTTGATGGAACTCATATCAAGCGTTGTCCAAGGCAGTTTCAGAATCCTTGCTACCGCATACGCAATCTGCGATTTTCCGGTTCCTGCCGGTCCTACCAGGAGCAGTCCATACGCCGGTAATGTATGTGTCCGGTTGATCTGGATGATTGTCTCCATGATTCTCTGTTTTACACGCTCTAATCCGTACAGCTCTTCATCTAAGATTTTCCTTGCCCACACCGGATCTATCGCCTCGAAATAATTGCTCTTCCACTGCACGTTCAGCATGATGGATAGTGCTCGCTGTGCATGACGTCGCTCTTCCTGTGACACCTCACTCGAACGCGCGACCGCGAGATTTCTTCGTGCCCACAGACGAATATTGTCCGGCATCGTCTTACCTGCGCACATCATGAAATCGGAAATACTCTGCAGGCTTGTCAGCTTCATCTCATCGCCGACTTCGTCCGCGTCCTCGTCCTCCTCGACTTCCTCTGCCGCACTACTTGCAAGCAGGCGCTCGATCATGAACTGCAGGAAACCATCCTCTGCGGACAACTTTGTCGCACCGCCATATGCAGTCTCCCGGATCTTATAGACGGCATAGCCATCCTCCATGTTCTGTCCAGACAGACGGATTGGAATCCGGTTATCGCCGAGCCATTTGATCAGACTGATAAACCGCGCATCCACGCGCAGAATATCTGCCGACCATGTTCCATCCGTATCGTTAAACTCAAACGCCGTCCGCTTACTCTGATTTGCAAACATACCGGACGCATGATGTGACCACTGCCGTTTCGTATTATCTAACACTAAGATTGGTTCTTCCGGTGTTTTCTCTTTTGCATCGGAAAGAAATGATGTATATGTACAGACAGGCTTCGCCTGCTCCTTCGATGAGCTTGACGAGCTTGAAAAATCAAAAACTGGCATAAAAAAATTCCCTTCTTATTTATAATAGTCTCTAGTTCTCCTACATCCTATAAAACCACATTTTCGTCAAATTTACAATATACAGATCATAAATTTGTCAGTTTTTCACAGTAAACAGAAAGAGCACACCATTTACGATGCGCTCCTGTCTTCCTTCGTTCAAACCCCTGGTTCATTCTTTCTTATATTGTAATTGCAGCCGCTCAATTTCTGCCTGCACAAGTGAGACGACTGACTCCGGGGCTACAATTTTGGCTCCATCACCAAGCCCCATTACCCAGAATACAAACTGTCGGCTGACTGCAACATCCACATTTACTGTGAACTGCTTTTCGCCCTTCGGAATCATATTTACATCCCTGCCAAACCGGTCCAGAATCACGTTTGCCAATTCATTATCACATAGCAGCTTGACACGCTCTTCCGTTCCCCCAAACATGCCAAACATCTTCTTATCATAGACAGCCGTGTCAAACTCATTAAAGACTTCCCTGCCAAGTCGCTTTTCTTCTGTCATCTGAATATCCAGCATCTTATCCACCCGGAAATGCTTGATTTTCTCCTCCTGCTCGTCATACGCAACCAGATAATAGTTCCCATCACTGCAAGTAAGCGCCCAAGGGCTTACCTTATAAAATGCGCCACCCTTACGAAGCTCCGCCGCCTTCTTCACATTCCACTGAAAATAATGGAACTGGATCTGTGAATTTTCTGAGATTGCAGCATGCAGATGATCTACATTTCGATAGATACTGTCATTCATCGTTTTTACACGTCCTGCGACAAAAACCTGTCGTTGCAACTGTGATGCCTCGAACTTTCCCGCAAGCTTTTCAATCTTTTTTATCAGTTCATTCGTCTTTTTCTTTGTAATGAATTTCGCGGACTGCACAGAATCCACTAGAAGCTTTAATTCCGGCAGTTCAAACGGACGGTTGGCAACATAATAACTGTATGTACGATCCTTCTGCACCCGTTTGATATCCATTCCAAACGATCGGAGACATTCAATATCATCGTAAATACTCTTCCGTTCTGCCTTGATCTCGTGTTTCGTCAATTCATCAATAATCTGTGCTGTAGTCACGCGATGGTCTTTATCTGTCTGTTCTAACAGAAATTTCCGAATGTATAACAATTTTAATTTTTGATTTTCCGATTTTGCCATCGCTTGTACTACTCCATATCCTCTAATTCATCCACCGCATCCCAGTAATTCTCCATCCATGCCGCCTGCTTTTCAAAATCAACCGGCACTTCAAGCACTTCTTCCATCGACATAACCGCCCCCGGTGCATACAACAAACCATCTACACCTACGATTGCCAGTCCACCGACATCCAGCTTACGTGTATACATCAAGGCATCTTCCATCATCACGATCATTGTCTCTCCGGTATCTGCCTCCAATACGACACGCACCATCGGTTCCTGTCCTTCCGGTCTACCCTCGCAGCCAAAATCTTCCTCATCAATTCGAATTATCTTGTATATCTGTTCTTCCATATGCGCTCCGCTCTAGTCCACACGCTTCTTACCCCAGAAGAATAACGCTACCGTACCCGGTCCTGTATGACTGCCGATTGTGGTACCAATGTGATTGATCTCTACCTTTCCATTTAACTTCGGGAACTTCGCTTCGATCAGATCCGCAACTGCCCGTGCATCGTCATAGCAGGCAGACTGGGAAATATAACATTTGCCGGAATAATCCAATCCATCCTCGGCACATTCCTCCATCCTGTCTACGATTGCCTGAATTACCTTTTTCTTTGTACGGATCTTATACCGTGGAATCAATTTTCCCTCATAGTCCACATTCAAAAGTGGGCAGATATTCAACACCGAACCAATAAATCCAGCCGTCTTTGTTACTCTGCCGCCCTTAATGAAGAATGTCAGATCAGAAGTGAAAAACCAATGATTCAGATTCAGCTTATGTTCCTCTACAAAATCGCGAACCTCATCAATCGTCTTCCCGTGTGCCCGAAGCTCCGACAACTTATCCATCAACAAACCGTATCCCGAAGATGCCGCCAGGGAATCAACAACATAGATCTTACGATCCGGGAACTCCTCCTGTAGCGTCTCCTTCGCGATATTTGCCGAATTGATAACACCACTGATTCCAGATGACAGACTCACATGCAGGATATCCAGTCCCTGCTCTAAGAATGGCCGGAAATATTCTTCGAACTCCTCTGCATTTACCTGAGAAGTCTTTGTATCTGCGCCATTTGCCATACGGGAATAAAACTCGTCAAACGGAATGCTGACACCCAGATTATCCTCGTACTGCTTTCCATCCAGTTCAAAATGAAAACATATATATTTTACATCTATCGCATCAAAATGCTCTTTTGAAAGATCGGCTGTTGAACAACAGCTAATTACATAATTTCCCATAATTCCATCCTCTCCTTGTGTGCATATATTTTATTGTCCCTATAGAACAGTCCTACTGTTATCATAGCCAATTTCAATCCAAAAATCAATTGCTATTCCAACCTTCTGTCCTTAATTCTGCCCGAATTTGAATCTGTCTAATCGTAACCAGTTTCACAAGACGTCCTGCTAAAAATGCGATGACTAACAACATCACTCCCAATAACGGCATGGACGTAACGATTATTCCGCCAATCACCGCACTACACACATAGATACCCTCTATAATTTTATTACTGTTTACATATTGTCTCATTTTCATACACGTCCTTTCTTTCAGTCAAATCTCATCGATCCCGCTTTGTTGTACTCATCTTACCCTTTTATGTGTACAAAAAAACTCCCACGCAAGAAATTAATGAACTTTCTATTAAATTTTTATTTATCTCTATAATTTCCGTCCATATATGGTACAATATCTCTAATTTATTTTATGAAAGAAACCATTAAAGGGGGTATTTCATGAGTAATATCATTGATTATATGAAATGGCGTGGAGACCTGACTTTTGCACAGGATTCCTTTAATGAAATTGACAACCTGATTCTGTCGCAGTTAGTCTATGTAGAACTGAATAATATTGTTCCCGGGGACGAAGAACCGACGATCTCTCTGCTCGATGCAGCCAAACTGTTTTTCAAGCAGAATAACGAACAGGAATTACTCGATCATGTCTCCATGACCAAAAACGCGATTCTGGTATTTAAAGAAATGGCGAAAAGTGTACGTTTTAAAAATGTACAATTATCCCGCTATGTAAATGATATCAATGAACAGGAGCAGTCACAATTTTCTGCTATCACGATCAAATTACCAGACAACAGCACCTATATTGCATTTTCAGGAACAGATGCAACGCTTGTCGGCTGGCATGAGGATTTTAATATGCTTTATCTAAAGCAGACACCGGGACAGGAAAAATCACTGGCTTATTTAAATGCCCTTGGGAATCTGGACACTCCGCTTCGTCTGGGCGGACATTCCAAAGGTGGAAACTTCGCTATCTATGCTGGAATGTATTGCGAAAAATCTCTGCGTGATCAGATTATCGCTATCTACAACAACGATGGACCAGGATTTTCGAAAGACGTTGTGGCAAGTGCAGCATACCAGAATCTATTGCCCCTTATTACAACGATTGTCCCAGAATCCTCTGTGGTTGGACGGTTATTTGAACATCAGGAAGATTATGTTGTTATTAAGAGTGAAAATAAGGGATTAAAACAGCATGACGCCATGTCATGGGAAGTGCTTGGAAATCATTTTGTACACGCTGTTACACCTGCCAATCAAAGCCTGCTTGCAAATCAGGCAATCCGGGAATGGATTGCGTTAATCCCAAGAGAAAAGCGCAAAGAAATCGTAGAAGCTGTTTTTCAGATTTTGGACGCAGCCGGTATTGAGACCGTCGACGATTTTCTTACATTGAAATTAAAAGATATCCGTACAATCATTCAGACAAAAAAGAAATTGCCACGCGAGACAAGTGATTCCATCTCTGACGCGGCACTCCTATTGATTAAAATTATGACCAAAACCTTTTCCTCAACCTAAAACAATCTTCCATGCCTCTGTCAGCTTCTCGAGGTTCCAGCTTGCATTTGCCGGACTGGTAGAAGGCAGACAGATGGCATTTCTTTTTGTCTGCGGATAAATATATCGCTGATATAACTGCTCTGCCTTTTTCCCGTTCACAAAGATCTGTTCTATCTTTGTGGTTTCTAAGATTTTTGAAATCGGATTCGGAACGACATTCCGAATTGAGCTATCGGAAGAACCTGTAATCTCACATTGTCCGATCACATCCCACACAGCAATTCTATGTTCCAATAAAAATGCTTTCTTCTCCTCTATCGTACCAGGTACCTCTGCCTGAAATACATTTGCAAGCACTTTCCAAAAACGATTCTGCGGATGTCCATAAAAGAATCCTGCCTCTCTCGATTTGACTGAAGGAAAGCTCCCCAATATCAAAATACGAGAATGTTCATTATACACCGGTGAAATTGTATGTATCTGATGCTGCTGTTCCATACCTCTCCCTCGGGGACGCTTCTTTTGTCACAAGAAGCGTCCCTCTGTCTCATGTTATAATACAAAAAAAAGACCTCATCGGTCTTTTCTTTCTGTACCTTCAGAACTTCATACAAAGATCTTATATCTAACCTCTTAACAAATCATCTTTCCGTTCTCAAAACCTCTAAGGATAAGCCCTCGACCTATTAGTACTTGTCAGCTGAACGTGTTGCCACGATTACACTCCAAGCCTATCAACCTTGTAGTCTTCAAGGGGTCTTACTCTTACGATGGGATATCTTATCTTGAGGGGGGCTTCACGCTTAGATGCCTTCAGCGTTTATCCCTGCCGGACTTGGCTACTCTGCCATGCTGTTGGTCAACAACAGATACACCAGCGGTCCGTCCATCCCGGTCCTCTCGTACTAAGGACAGCTCCTCTCAAATATCCTACGCCCACGCCGGATAGGGACCGAACTGTCTCACGACGTTCTGAACCC